>ERZ791812.3-NODE-3-length-219294-cov-9.829154_pt1 | contig 219294 bp, 201 predicted proteins | sample MGYA00510303_ERZ791812 | MGnify/ENA primary metagenome ERZ791812 (study PRJEB30046, sample SAMN00791985) | human gut metagenome | study: EMG produced TPA metagenomics assembly of the A metagenome-wide association study of gut microbiota in type 2... | reverse complement strand
CTATAGTTGCAATCTGCCATATTTTAGCTTTTTTCTTCTCTGCTCTTAAAATGTCCGTTGCTAAATTCTTCATATAATCACTTCCTTTCGTGAAATTTAAAAATATTTCATAAAGTTTACTACACTTGTTTACTTTGTTCGTCCAACATCTGTTCAAGATTCTCGATTCTGCTTATAATGTCTGCTTGCTCTCGATTCTTTAATGATAAATCAAGAAGCGTTTGAGAAGCTCTAACCTTGATTCCTGCTGATACTTCGCTATCATCAAGAATGTTGATAAGTGTGTCCAGTGCCTTAAAATTAGCATCCTCTAGCTTGCTTGAAATAACTTGAAATTGTGTTGTTCTTGCATTTTGTAGTTTCTCTCTAAAATCAGGCTTTCTTAATCGGCTATAAACTGATTGCTCTGAAAGTCCAACTGATTCACTGGCTAATTTTATTGTGGGGCAACTTAAAAGTGCTGATATAAGTTGATTATCCGTCACTTTCATCTGTATCACTTCCTTCCACAGATTCCGGTATATCATCAATGATGATAACATCTGCCTTAATAGTATTAATATCAACTGGTTTCCCGTCTAAATAATGCTTTCCGTTCTTATAATCAAGAAATACAACCTTTGCTGTTTTTCCGTCTACAATCTTTTGTATTGCTCTTAATCTGCTTTCATAATTTTTCAACTTATATCAACTCCTTTCAATGATTTATCATTTCTTATAAGCCTTATAAATTCCCCTATCTGCTCCCCTTGCAAGTAGTAATCTAAGCTATTTTGTACTTGTTTTGATTCACTCCAAAAAGTGCAAGAAATAAAGTATTTTCCCCTCATGCGTTTTCTTTTAACGCTTATAAGCGAATTTCCGTATAACGACAAAGACAATATCAAGTGTTGGTAACACTTTTCTGGTCGTGTCAAATAACACAGATTCGCTAAATTATACAATGCTATTATCATCATCTCCTATCTGCCATAGATTGCATATTATAACTGTTATATTAGTTATATATATTTATTACATAGTTTGTGCTTGCATTGGATAAATCCTTATTTTTACTAGCTTTCAAGATGTTTGTTATTTAAAATTTTGTAAGTGTAAATCATACTAAATCTTGCAATCTTGCATAATAATCAACATTTCCGATTTCTCTAATTGCAGAGGCTTGTTGTCGGCAATAATCTACTGAAAAACTACTTTTGGCACTCTTTAGAACTGGTTTACTTTTGCCCTGCTTTTTGGATTTTCCGTTCTGCTTAGTACATATTTGGTTTGCAAGAGAAAAGCTGTTTGCTCCTGCAAAATAACAATGCAAATGAGTGTGTGCTTTAGGTTGTTTTCCCACAGCTATATTTCCATTAGGAATAAATACCTTTCGAGGTCTTCCCTTTCTTCCTGTATGTTCATAAGCAATGTAACACAATTCGCCATTATGTTCAGATAAGCAAATAATCACAGCTATATGATTATATTTAGGTGTATGTGTAATCTGATAATTTATCTGCCGATATAGTGCATTTAGTTGTCTCAAGCCTAATTCATAATTTTGTGGTGGTTCTTGAAATTGTAGCCGACAAGTCGTTGATAATAAGCGTTTACACTCTTCTAATTGACTTATTGTCATTCGCATTAAATCACCACCAATGTGCAAATATGACCTTTGTCAACACTATAAAATTTGACACACTTTTTATTTTTGTCCTTTGCAATCTGTAGAAGTTGCTTCCTAGCGATTGAACATAAAGGAATATTCCAACACACTAATACAGGTTGTCCGTTTTCAGTACTTGGAATAATAATTGATTCTCCTTCATTTGCCTTTTTTACAGCTTTTACAAAATCAATATCAAGTCCTGCAATTTTAACTAAATCATTCATATTTGTTCCTTTCAATCTGTTGTTGATATTTTGTTTAAGTAAGATTCAACCTTTTCTCGATTCCAACGAACAGACCTTCCAATTTGAACTTTTGCTCCTGCTAATTCTCCAATTTTAATTGCTAAAGGTCTGCCACTTTGAGTAAGTGCCTGTAATCCGCTTGTATTAACTAATAAGGGATTTTCAATAACTTCAAATGTTGCCTTTCTCATGTTTTCTCCTTTCTGCTCTTGACATAAATAAAAAAGAGAGAGCCATTTCAAAAAAATTGAATTTTGCATATAAATAACAATATACAAATATCAATTTTCTTAAAATGACTCTCTCCAAAATCTTATGATTTATATCTCAGGCTAATCTTTTCAGATTACTTCTTCTATTAACCCTGCTTAGAACTGCATTATTGGCTACTGGTCAAAGTCTCTTTATTACACGGTGGCTTCATTGTGTTTCTAATATTGTGAACAATTCAAATATCATCAAACATATTATTATCCGTTCAAAGTAGCCGGGAGATAGATAAGTTGTCAAAGAACTTTTATTGTTGTGTTGATATTAACACGCTAATAAAGTTGTGTCAAGCTTTTTCTATATTTTTCTTGACTTTTTTATTTTTATGTATTACAATATTATACTATTTTCTTGATAACTAACAATTATCAATAATATTCATTCAACAAAAGTAACAGTATTTATAACAGTAATATAAAATAAGGCACTCCCTAAAATCTCGGGAATGCCTTATTTTATTAGCATATCTGCCTATTCTTACTTATCAAGTGTTTTCATTGTCGGGAAGAGCAGCACATCCCTGATCGCAGGTGAATCTGTAAGCAACATAACAAGTCTGTCGATACCGTAACCGATACCGCCTGTTGGTGGCATACCTACTGCAAGTGCGTTAAGGAAATCCTCATCTGTGTGCTGTGCTTCCTCATCACCGTTCTCTGCGTTCTTATCCTGCTGTGCAAAACGCTCTCTCTGGTCGATTGGGTCGTTAAGCTCTGAGTACGCATTACACATTTCCCATGTGTTAATGAAAAGCTCGAAACGCTCAACCTTCTCTGGATCAGATGGCTTCTTCTTAGTAAGTGGAGATATTGCAAGAGGATGATCCATAATGAATGTAGGCTGGATTAAATTCTCCTCGCAGTACTCCTCAAAGAAGAGGTTGATGATGTCGCCCTTAGTGTGACGCTCCTCGAACTCAATTCCTCTCTCCTTAGCAAGAGCCTTAGCTTCTTCGTCAGTCTTAATTGTATCAAAATCAACACCGGCATATTCCTTAATTGCGTCATTCATAGTAAGTCTTCTGAATGGCTTTCCAAGGTCAATCTCAGTGCCGTTGTAAGTAATCTTAGTTGTACCGCATACAGTCTCAGCAAGGTGTCTGAACATGCTCTCAGTAAGTTCCATCATTCCTTCGTAATCTGTGTATGCCTGGTAAAGCTCCATAAGTGTGAACTCAGGGTTGTGTCTTGTATCAACACCCTCGTTACGGTATACTCGTCCGATTTCGTAAACTCTCTCAAGACCACCAACGATAAGTCTCTTAAGATAAAGCTCTAATGAAATACGAAGCTTAACGTCCTCGTCAAGTGCGTTGTAATGAGTCTCAAATGGTCTTGCAGCGGCACCACCAGCATTAGATACAAGTGTTGGTGTCTCAACTTCCATGAAGTCTCTGCCATCAAGGAACTTTCTGATTTCCTTGATAATCTTTGATCTCTTTACAAATGTGTCCTTAACCTCAGGATTCATTATTAAATCAACATATCTCTGACGGTATCTCATATCAGTATCTGTGATTCCGTGGAACTTCTCTGGAAGTACCTGTAAACTCTTAGAAAGAAGAGTAATCTCCTCAGCGTGAACTGAAATCTCTCCTGTCTTAGTTCTGAAGATGAATCCTTTGATACCAAAGATATCACCGATATCAGACTTCTTGAAGTCTGCATATGCTTCTTCGCCAATTGCATCTCTTGAAATATATGCCTGCATTCTGCCCTTAAGATCAGCAATGTTACAGAAAGATGCCTTTCCCATTACTCTCTTGAACATCATACGTCCGGCAAAGCTTACATTAATTGGAGAAGCGTCCATAATGGCTCTTCTCTCATTGTAATCAGCAGTAACTGCTTCTCTTGCCTGCTGCTCATCTAAACCTTCAGTATTAACTGCTGGTCTGTCACCGAGAAGTTCCTTCTCATGTGCTTCATAGATGGCTCTGATTTCATCTGTGTGATGTGTTACATCATACTTTGTTATCTGGAATGGATCCTTACCTGCGTCCTGAAGGTTCTTTAACTTTTCCATACGAACCTTAATCTGCTCGTTAACGTCAGGCTGCTGTGCAGATTTATTATCTCCCATGAATGAGTATCTCCTTTTCTATACGTTACTGAAATATATCTTTATTAGTCGTTCTCTCAGAAATTAGTCGTTCTTTACAGATACAACTGTATATTCAATCTCTCCAACAGGTGCTTCTACCTTAACAGTGTCACCCTTCTTCTTTCCAATAAGAGCTGCACCAAGTGGTGACTCATTAGAAATCTTGTTATTAAGGCTGTCTGCCTCTGATGAACCAACGATTGTGTACTCGATATCCTCATCGAATTCTACATCGTGAAGTACAACAACGCTCTCCATCTTAACTACATCTTTATTCTTATCGTTATCCTGAATAACCTCACAGTTAGCAAGAATTGCTTCAAGTTCTGCAATTTCTGTTTCGATATCTCTCTGCTCGTCCTTAGCTGCATCGTACTCAGCGTTCTCTGATAAATCGCCCTGCTCTCTTGCTTCCTTTAACTTCTGGGCAACTTCCTTTCTTCTGACAACCTTAAGCTCCTCAAGTCTTGCTACTCTTTCGTCATACCCCTTTTTAGTAAGAAACTGTTTCTCTGCCATGTTCTTATCACCTTTCTATATATATGCTACACTAATATGCTTCTGCTCTACTAGAGAATAAAACCCCACAAGCGTCACAATATTATAAACTATCAGTTCCTGTCTGTCAATGCAGCCCTTCCAGTATCCTGTCTACAAGCCCATCAAACTGCTCCAGATTAGTAACCTGATTAGCTTCATTTCTTAATGCCGCTGCGTGCTTGATTCCTGCTGTATACCATGCAAAATGTTTCCTCATCTCGCGGATTCCTGTAAACTCGCCTTTTATCTCACACAGTCCTTTGGCATGTCTCTTAATCATCTGGCATATTTCTTCAACAGATGGAGGTGCAATTATTGTACCATTATTCATATATTCAGAAACCTGTCTGAATATCCATGGATTTCCTCTTGCAGCCCTTCCAATCATTATTCCGTCACAGCCGGTCTGCTTCATCATATTAACAGCGTCTTCGCCGCTTTTAATATCGCCATTACCAATAACAGGAATTGATACTGCTTCTTTTACCTGTCTTATTATATCCCAGTCTGCATGTCCTGAATAATACTGCTGCCTTGTTCTTGCATGGACTGCAACGGCAGCCCCGCCAGACTCCTCAATAACATGTGCTATCTCAGGTGCATTTATACTATTCTCATCAAATCCTGCCCTTATCTTGATTGTAAGCGGCTTATCAAGTGCATCAGCCATCTTCTCGACTATTCTTCCGACAAGCACAGGGTCCTTCATAAGTGCCGAGCCTTCGCCGTTATTGACTACCTTTGGCACAGGACATCCCATATTGACATCAATTATATCAAACTCTCTTTCAGAAAGTCTCTTCGCTATATCAGCCATGATATCAGGATCTGAACCGAAAAGCTGCAATGCAAGCGGACGCTCCCCCGGCACCGTCTTCATCAGATCTTCTGTATTCTTATTGTTATACAGCACTGCTTTGGCGCTGACCATCTCTGTACACATAAGCCCACAGCCCTGCTCCTTGCATAAAAGTCGAAATGGCAGGTCTGTTACTCCTGCCATCGGTGCCAATGCAATATTGTTCTTTATCTCAACATTTCCAATTCTCATAATTACTCCATGCCTAAGAAGAATACCTTGAAGAACATCTCAAGTGATTCAAGAAGTTCTCTCTTCTCATACTGATACTTCTTGACAAGCATACCGCATGCTATCTCGTCATACAGTAAATCACCCTCGTCTGCTGATGATTTGAACAAAAGATTGCCCTCCTCATCGAATTCCATATCAAGTATTCCGCCTACTTCCTCTGTGAAAAGAACGCACATAATCTTTAACTCGTTCTTTACATCATCAGGAAGCTTATCAAAATCAGGGTTAAAATAGTATTTCTTCTCATAAGAATTAGATACACATAAAACTACATTTTCATCAAACATATCCATATAATCCTCTCACAGAAACCTCTCCGGTTCTGATAATCTTCTCGCCCTCGTCTGTCTTAATGATAAGCTCGCCCTCATCATTGATTCCAAGTGCTTTTCCAACAATTTCCTTGTCAGCATATATTGCCTTGACGTCGCCGCCCTTATTGACAAGCATTGAATTATAGTCTTCTTTAAGTCCAGCCAGATTCTGTGTCTTAACAAATGTATCATAGTACTTTGCAAAGCTCTCTGAAAATGCGGCTACTATACGGCTTCTTTTCAGATGGTCGCCAGTCTCAAGATACAAAGAAGAAGCTGTCGCCTTGATTGAATCATCAAATTCTGTCGTATTAACATTAATTCCCATACCGATAACTACATAATGTATGTAATCCATCTCAGCACTCATCTCTGTTAATATTCCACATACCTTCTTCTTATTAAGAACTATATCATTAGGCCACTTTATACGGCACTCTGCGACATGTCCGTCCTCTGTAAGAACCTTGTGGATTGCCTCCTGAACAGCCATGGCTGCCACTATTGTAAGCATTGACGCATTGACTGGTGCTATATCCGGTCTTAAAAGAAGTGACATCCATATCCCACTTCCTGCAGGAGACACCCAATTCCTGCCTCGTCTGCCACGGCCACCTGTCTGGCTCTCTGTTATATAAAGTGTCCCATCTGCTGCATTATCTCTCTCTGCCGCTCTCTTAGCTTCGTTGTTGGTAGAATCTGTCTCGTCATAATACACTACTTCGCGGATAATCCCAGTTGTACTGCCTGTATCCACACATGTAAGCTGACTCATTATCTCGCTTGATGTAAGAATATCAGGATACTGTGTTATATGATATCCCTTATTCTGGACTGCCTCTATAACATAGCCTTCTTCTTTTAACTGGTTTATCACCTTCCAGACAGCCGTTCTTGAAACCCCCAGCATATTGCACAGTGCCTGCCCTGACACATATCCATCTGATTCTCTCAAAACATTTAAAATCTTAGTCTTCATACCATTACCCGCCATGCTATTACTGCCATAAGCAGAAGTCCTAACGTAACAACTGTAAGAATAACACCTGACACCGTTCTGTCACTCATGAAATTCTTAGCTGCTGTAAGTCCGTTAACTAATGCTCCAAGCATGAATTCCACAGCAAATAATATTCCGCTTCCACTGCGCAGGAAAAGTATAATTATGAATACCACTCCTATTGCAAATGTGAGTGCTATATTGGCATAGTCTATGAGCATCTTGCTCTTTCTGTACGCGCCACTCGTTGTATAATACATAACGCCTCCATACCTTACGAATTAACCGTTGCGAATTACATTTTTACTTATAAGCTCCAAGTGTAGCTGCCATTACAGCCTTTATTGTATGCATTCTGTTCTCTGCCTCGTCGAATACAACTGACTGCTCTGACTCAAATACTTCATCAGTAACTTCCATCTCATCAAGACCGAATTTGTCATGAATCTCTTTACCAATCTTAGTCTTAAGGTCATGGAATGCTGGGAGACAGTGCATAAATATTGCATCCTTAGAAGCATTGTCCATAACTGCCTTGTTAACCTGATATGGAAGAAGTGCCTTGATTCTCTCTGCCCATACTTCATCAGGCTCGCCCATAGATACCCATACATCTGTATATAATACGTCTGCGTCCTTAGTTCCTGCCTTAACATCTTCTGTAAGTGTTACAGAACCACCGCTTATCTTTGCCCACTCCTCACACTGTGCAACAAGTTCCTTGTCTGGAAAATATTCCTTTGCTGTGCAGGCTGTGTAATGAAGTCCTAACTTAGAGCAGACTATCATAAGTGAATTACCCATGTTGTATCTTGCATCACCCATGTATACGAACTTAACGCCCTTTAATCTGCCGAGCTTCTCTTTGATTGTAAGCATATCTGCAAGCATCTGTGTTGGATGGTATTCGTTAGTAAGTCCGTTCCATACCGGCACACTTGAATATTTTGCAAGATCTTCAACTATCTCCTGACCGAATCCTCTGTATTCGATTCCTTCAAACATTGTACAGAGAACTCTTGCTGTATCAGCAATGCTCTCTTTCTTGCCTATCTGTGAACCTGTTGGGTCAAGATATGTGACACCCATACCAAGGTCATGGGCTGCTACCTCAAATGAGCAACGTGTTCTTGTACTTGTCTTCTCGAATATAAGTGCAACATTCTTTCCGATAAGCGGCTGTTCTACAATGCCCTTTTTCTTCTTATCCTTAAGCTCTGCTGCTAAGTCTATCAAATATAAAATCTCCTCAGGTGTGTAATCCTTGAGTGTTAAAAAGTCGCGTCCCTTTAAATCCATGACATCCTCCTGTCTGTATGGCAAATTCGCCTAAATTGAATAATTAATAACTTTGTTCATTCTATCGCAATTATAGTCCTTCGTCAAATGCGTTGTTTAATTTGTGTAGTTGTAAGACGGTCGGTTGTGGGAGATAGCAGATAGCTTCCGTTAAACTTCTCTGCATAATAATAGGCACTGGGCGGTTTGGAGTTTCTCCTCCTGTCGTTAACGCTGGCAACGCACATCCTTGTGCGCGCCAGCTCACGCGTCCGTCCATGGACGCGTGTACACTCATTCTTTCTACATGCCCAGTGCCTTTATTATGCGTTCAGTTTAAAGTCAGCTCTCCGCCATCCCCCACAACCTCCCTTCCTCCACACTTCTCCAAATTCAAGGGTGGGCAACGCACCTCCCATCCTGAGTATCCAGTACCTGCCACACCTCCTGTCCGCCAATAAAAAAGGCTGCAGGATTATCTGCCTGCAACCTGTACACATAATAAAAGCATTGAGCAAGTCACTACCTAAGTGTACGCGCGTCCACGGACGGACGCGCGAGCTGTCACGCACATGGACGTGCGTTGACAGCGTAACGAACACTATCAAAAAAGTAAAACCGCTCAATGCTTATTATTATGTAGTGCAGGTTGTATGAAAGATAATCATGCAACCTTTTTTATTCCTTAATGGAATATATGATCTCCAATTATTACAAAATCTGAATAGTTGTTAACATCTACAGTATATAATGCTCTGAATGATGTATAACCACCTATATTATTAACGCCTGATAATGCTTCAAGTGCTGCCTGCATGCATTCTGTGTTTCTCGGACCATTTGCAAGTCTTGCTGCAAATCTGTCTGATGGATTACCAGCGCCATCTGATACACCAGAGAACTGTGATCTCTGATAAACAACACCCGAAACTGTACCTGGATAATGTCCGCTTCGCACTCTGTTAAGAATAACATTTGCAACAGCGAGCTTTCCTGCATATGGCTGATATGCAGCCTCCCAGTCTATGATACATGCCATAAGCCATATATCATCGTCTGATACGCTCATAGTTGGGTTATATGTTATATCTGTTCCTGATATTGTATTAGCAATTATCTTCTGTCGTCTTGCTTCCTCTGCTGCAGCAGCCGCTCTTTCAGCTTCTGCCTCTGCCTCAAGTCTTGCTTCTTCTGCAAGTCTTTCAGCCTCTTCTTCTGCTTCAATAGCTTCAATCTCTGCTATTGTATATCCTGCAAGAAGATTATCTGTTCCAATCTGTTCTGCTATAGCCTCTGCTTCTTCTCCAAAACATAAGCACTGTGTCTGTACATAACCTTCGCAGTTTCCTGAACTAACTTTAGTCCATTCCTTTCCGACCATATCAACATCTACAAGTGTGTTAGTATATAATCTTCCCACAACCTGTGCTGTCTCTTCGTCAGAAGTGTCATAAACATCAAGATAAGGATCAGTAATTGCTACTGCCTTGTTCTTGTATGTTCCTGTTTCTTCATACCCAGTCACAAGAACCTCTTCTGTATTAGCTGAATAAGATGCAACCTTAATTCCCGTGTCAGTATTCTGTGTTTTCTCATAGGTAGTTGCCACTGCTGGAAGAACCGGTGTCATAAATAATACAATCGCAGCTCCCACATAGCAAGCAGCTTTGCTACTTCTAAGTTTCATATTATACTTCCCTTTCCGGCGGCTTATTTAGCTTCGCCTGTAAATTGTTACAGAAATGTTACAATTTATTACGGAAATATAATAGCAAAGTTACAGTAATTTGTCAAATATGTTAAAACCCGCTCTATGAGCGGGTTTGCGGGTTTGTTTATTAAATTCATTTTGCAAAATATAGTATATGACCATATATATAGTTGGTTATCTACACACTTCTCTGTCTGACAGCTTCGTATGTAAGAATTGTACATGCTATTGCCGCGTTAAGAGATTCAACCTCTCCCTGCATCGGAATTCTTATAAGTGTATCTGCCTGCTTAGTGATATCATCTGTAAGTCCATTTCCCTCATTGCCTATTAGAAATGCGGTTCCTTCCCTGTAATCTTCACCAAGATATGTATTCTTTCCGTCAAGATGTGCAGCATATACCTTAATTCCGGCATTCTGACACTGTGAAACTGCATCGCTAAAATCCTGCACATATACAAATGGCACTCTGAATATAGAACCCATTGTTGACCTTATTGTCTTAGGATTATATATATCCACAGTATTAGAACTCATAACAACTCCGGTAACACCTGCACCTTCACCCATCCTTAATATAGTTCCCAGATTACCCGGATCCTGAAGATTCTCAACAAGAATCAGCAACGGATTGTCGGTAAGCATATCTGAAATACTGCTGTCATTCATTCTTACAACCGCCATAATCCCCTGTGGTGTCTGTGTCTGTGACATTCTGTCAAATACATTATCGGCGACAATCTCAATACTGTCAGAAGAAATCCCCTGCTTCTTAACCAGCTCATGCACATACTCAGGATTGTTACTATGAAATCTTTCAGACATATATATCTTCACCAGCAAATCTGCCGGCACCTCAGATACCATGCGGACTCCCTCTACAACATATTCTTTATTCTTCTTTCTTTCCCTGGCCTTAGAAAGCAATGATATAACATGCTTTACCTGTGAACTGCTCGTACTGGTTATCATTATGAGGTTACCTTTCTGCCATGCATTACTTAGAAAGTAATGCACTTATATTAAATTCATAATCATTAATATCCTTAGTCATGGCAAGTGCTTCATCAATATCATAATCAACAAACTTACCATCCCTGTATGCTACAAGTCTGTTACTCTTTCCTTCAGCAAGAAGGTCAACAGCATAAGCACCCATAATAGACGCATACATTCTGTCCTTACATGTTGGTGAACCACCACGCTGCATGTATCCTAAAATAGTAGCTCTTGTCTCAATACCTGTTGCAGCTTCAATTCTTCTTGCCATTCCTGTAGAATGTCCGATACCTTCAGCATTAATAATAAGATGGTGTTTCTTGCCCTTCTTTCTTCCTTCTATAATATGATTAATAAGAGTCTGCTCATCATTATCATATCTTTCAGGAAGAAGGATATCCTCTGCACCATTGGCAATACCACACCACAATGCTATATATCCTGCATTTCTTCCCATAACCTCGATAATACTGCATCTTTCGTGTGATGTAGATGTATCTCTTATCTTATCAATAGCTTCCATTGCTGTATTAACAGCAGTATCAAATCCAATAGTATAATCTGTACATGCAATATCAAGATCAATTGTTCCCGGAAGTCCGATAGTATTAATTCCCTGTGCTGCAAGCTTCTGTGCACCTCTGAAAGAACCATCTCCACCGATTACAACTATACCGTCAATTCCATGCTTTCTGCATACTTCAGCACCTCTCTTCTGACCTTCTTCAGTCATGAATTCCATGCATCGTGCTGTATAGAGGACTGTTCCACCACGCTGGATAATATCAGCAACGCTTCGCTTGTCCATATCAATTATCTCATCATTAAGAAGTCCGTTATAGCCCTTCTGAATACCCTTGACCTTAAGTCCCTTATTCAAAGCAGTTCTTACAACTGCACGGATAGCAGCATTCATGCCTGGAGCATCTCCACCACTTGTTAATACGCCGATTGTTTTAATTTCCTTTGCCATAACTTCCCCTTTCTTATCTCTTAATATTATTTTCTGCTTTATGTTACCACATTATAAAAGAAAAATCTTCTTTTTTTGATAATTTTTTACCAATGTTAATTAAAATTTATGTTGTAGCAACATTTTTCTCACCATATTTACTCTTAAGAATATAAAGCAGGTCTGATGTCACCTTCACGCACTGACTCTGTGGAAGCGCTATTCTCTGTTTTTCTGCCACACAATATATTGTGACTGTGTCTTTACCGTCCGATTCTTTGAAAATATCAGCAAGCTCATCCCTGTGTGTCTCATACTCAGCAAGACTGTCAAACCTGAGCCACAATCTTCTTGGAACACTGTCAAAGCTCACAACACTGTCTGCCGTAAGTCTTGCAGGTTTGTCGGCATCTGCCTGTATTCTTCCCGTAACAAATACTTTGTTGGTCGTATCAAAAAGTCTTTTATATTTTTGATAATTTCTTGCAAACATGATTACCTCAACGCTTCCAACAAAATCTTCTATTGTAAGGTACGCCATCTGCTGGCCTGAACCGGTAGTAATAACCTTAATGTTACTTATAAGGCCACCTATCGTCTGCTTTGAACCGTTCATAAGCTTTGCCTGTCCGGTTTCCTCATCAATAAGAAAATCTGTACTTCTCGCAGAAATATGCTTCTCCCACATACCAGTATATTCATCCAGCGGATGTCCTGTTACATATACACCGAGAACTTCTTTTTCACGTTCAAGCAGATCCTCCTTTTCAAACTCCTGAATATCAGGCACTTTCATTTCAAGGCTCTGTTTATCCTCTTCACTTACGAAATCGAATAGTGACATTTGTCCTGAAATAGCATCTTTATTCTGCTTAACAGCACTATCAATCATTCTCTCATAGACATTCATCATGCCCCGTCTTGTATTACCAAATGTGTCAAATGCACCTGCAAGTATAAGATGCTCAACTGTTCTCTTATTAATTGCCCCTGCTATTCTTGTAATAAAATCCTGCATGGAGTGAAAATCGCCATTATTGGTCCTCTCTTCAATAATCGCAGTAATTGTAGGTCTTCCCATACTCTTTACCGCATTAAATCCAAACCTTATATTCTTACCTTCAACACCGAAATCAGCAACTGATTTATTGACATCAACAGGAAGAATACTAATTCCCATCTCTCTTGCTGCAAGAATATATTCTGCGACCTTACTTGTTTTATCAGTTACACTTGATATCAGCCATGCCATATACTGTACAGGAAAATGTACTTTCAGATATGCTGTCTGGTATGCCACAACCGCATAGCATGCCGCATGTGATTTGTTAAATGCGTATTTTGCAAAATCCATCATCTCATCATATATCTTATTGGCTGTCTGTTCACTTATGCCATTCTTAATACAGCCTGGTACTCCGTTAGCTTCATTACCGTATACGAAATTCTGACGTTCCTGCTCCATTACATCAAGCTTTTTCTTAGCCATTGCTCTTCGCACATTATCACTACCGCCCCACGAATATCCGGCAAGGTCACGGACAATCTGCATAACCTGCTCCTGATAAACCATACAGCCATATGTCGGCTCTAAGATTGGCTCTAACTGCGGGCATTCATAGGTTATGTTTCCCGCGTTCTCTTTTCCTTTAATATACTGTGGTATGAAATCCATTGGTCCCGGTCTGTAAAGCGATATACCAGCAATTAAATCCTCTAAACAATCCGGTTTTAACTCTTTCATGAAGTTTTTCATTCCGCCACTCTCTAACTGGAATATACCTGCACATTTGCCCTGACTTATACATTCAAATACAGCCTTATCGTTATATGGTATATTATCCACCGAAAATGCAGGGTCAATCTGCTGTTCACATTTTTCAGTCTGTTGGATTACAGTTAAGTTTCTAAGACCTAAAAAGTCAAATTTTAACAGTCCCAGATGTTCCAGAGTAGGACCTTCAAACTGCGTAACCTTAACATTATCTGCTCCAACTGCAACCGGAACATACTCTCCAACATCCTTCTGACTGATAAGAACACCTGAGGCATGAACTGAAGCATGCCTTGGCAGTCCTTCAAGTCTCTTTGCTTTATCTATAAGATCTCTCACTGTCTCATCAGCTTCATACAATGCCTTAAACTCAGCATTTGGCTTAATGTCCCTGTCTGCGTCACCATTCATTGCACTGTCAATCGTAACACCAACCTTCTGTGGTATCATCTTCGCAATGTTATCAACCATCGCATATGGAAGATCCATAACCCTTCCGACATCTTTAATAACGGCTCTTGCTGCCATAGTTCCAAATGTGATTATCTGGCACACACATTCTTTACCATATTTTTCTATAACATAATCAATAACCTTCTGTCTGCCTTCTGGTGCAAAGTCCACGTCAATATCGGGCATGGACACACGCTCAGGATTCAGAAATCGTTCGAATACAAGATTGTATTTAACAGGGTCAAGCGTTGTTATTCCAAGACAGTATGACACAAGACTTCCTGCCGCCGAGCCTCGTCCGGGTCCAACCGGAATATCATGTGTCTTGGCATAATTAATGTAATCCCACACAATCAGGAAATAATCGACATATCCCATTGAATAGATAACTGACAGCTCGTAAGAAAGTCTCTGGAATATATCATTCGAATCCTCTGCCCTTTTTATAACAACATCTTTTCTGTCTGCAACTATTGATGCTTTTGCCTGCTCTATAATATCTTCAATACATACATCTGCGGTCTTGTCCGGATATCTCTCCTTTAACCCCTCATAGCATAAAGCATTAAGATACACCCATGAATTCTTTCCATATTCTTCTGGCACATCAAACGCTGGCAGCTTTGTAACTCCGAATTCTATCTCAACATTACATCTTTCTGCTATCTTATGAGTGTTCTCAACTGCTTCCGGTGCGTATTTGAACAATTCCGCCATCTCTTCCTCTGACTTTAAATAGAACTGTCCACCCTCATATCGCATCCTGTTTTCATCAGAAAGCTTCTTACCTGTCTGTATACATAATAATATATCATGTGCATCTACATCATCTGCATAAGTATAATGAACATCATTCGTACATACCAGTTCAATTCCGGTCTCATTATGCATACGCATAAGCTGTGGATTGACATAGTGCTGTTCTGCTATTCCGTGATCCTGCAATTCAAGAAAGAAATTTCCCTTTCCGAATATATCCTGAAGTTCAAGGGCAGCATCTCTGGCCGTCTCATACATGCCTCTTGACAGATATCTCTGCACCTCACCTGCAAGGCACGCACTCGTAGCAATAATTCCCTCGTGATATTCCCTTAACACTTCCTTGTCTACTCTCGGCTTATAGTAAAAGCCTTCTGTAAACCCTTTTGAGACTATCTTCATAAGATTCTGATATCCGGTGTTATTCTCTGCCAGCAATACAAGGTGATTATATTTATCCTCACTCTGTCCTGCGCCTTTATCAAACCTTGACCCCGGAGCTACATACACCTCACAGCCAAGAACAGGCTTGATTCCTGCCTTCTTAGCCGCCTCGTAAAATTCAATAACACCATACATCACACCATGGTCAGTTATTGCAAGGCTGTCCATGCCAAGTTCCTTTGCCCGTTTAGTAATCTCTTTTATCTTACTGGAGCCATCCAGCAATGAATATTCAGTATGCACATGCAAATGTGTAAAACTCATAGCATCTCCTCCCTATGTAAAAAAATATAACATATTTTCGTTTATTAATCAGCAATTTTATGATATTCTATATTTAATTATTAATGTAAGGGAGTTGTATTATGTTAATATCTGATATTCCCGTAGGCGGGTCAATTTCAATTGAAATATCCATAGATAATGTCAGCTACGAGATGCCTTCCTCTGTTGTTGCATCCAAGAATGGCTACATTCTCATAGCGCCTTTTACATCAAAAGGTGCTGTAATAGATTTTTCTTCTTATAAGGATATTTTATTTAATCTTTATACCATAGACCCAGCAACAAAGAACCGTGTAGTCTGGAAGAATATTAACATAGAAACTATCTCTTATAAATCAACCAGTTTCGCATCTGCTTACTACAAAATCTCGACCAATGTTTTTGCCAGCATTGCCTCTGAATGCGACAGAAGATTTAATCAGCGCATTTCAACCGGGGCTTCGGGACATATCTCATCAGATACCACAGAAGCTGATATTCCAGTAACGTTAATTGATGTCAGTGATAAAGGACTTTCATTTTCAACCAGCAACGAACTATTATATAACTATAATAATACATATATAACATTTTCAGATCAGGCAAACGGAAAGCAGTTTAACTTTCATTTTAAATGTTTTATCATACGCAGCCAGTTGTATGGCGAACGCTACATTTATGGATGTATTATCCCAACTCCGTCCCGCGAATATCTTACATATGTTTTTCTTAAAAAAATTGAATCCAGAATCAGTTCTGCTAAGGAACAGTCTAAACAGACCGCTCTTAAAGATGCTGCTGACGTTGCTTCACAATCTATTGAAAGCACTTCGTCAGGATATCATTCACACATATCTGAAAAGAATAAGCGTTGATATAAGGGGCATATCACAATGTGATATGCCCCTTTATTATTAATCATCTTCTTTTTCTTTAGCTGTATCATCAGATTCATTATCGTCTGAATGACTGCCAATATTCTTCCATATATCGCTTTCCGGCTCACCACTAACTGTCGATGAATAGCTTCCATCTTCATTAAATGTTACGCTTTCTGCCACTTTCTCTGATGTTGAGAATAATGAAGTATCAACCGGCTCAGGTATTCCCTTTGCCTCTCTGAATATCTTCATGAATTCCTTGCCTGTGATAGTCTCATGGTCATACAGATATCTTGCAAGCTGATCCATTACTTCTCTGTTCTCTCTTATAATCTGCTTAGCCTCTTCATAACATGACGCAATAAGCTTCTTTACCTCGTCATCAACCTCTGCCTCAGTTGCCTGTGCACAGTTCATAGATGCTCTTCCGCTAAGATATTCATCTTCAACTGTTGATAATGCAACAAGTCCGAATCTGTCTGACATACCATATCTTGTAATCATTGTCTTGGCAAGGTTAGTTGCTTTCTTGATATCATCATAAGCACCATTAGTAACTGAACCAAATACAACTTCTTCTGCAGCACGGCCACCAACAAGTGATATAAGGTCTGTCATAAGTTCATCCTTAGTCTCAAGATGCTTCTCTTCCTCTGGGAAGTTAAGCACATAACCAAGTGAACCATTAGTATGAGGTATAATAGTAATCTTCTGGACCGGATCAGAATTATTCTTGATAGCTCTTATAAGGGCATGCCCAATCTCATGGTAAGCAACAACCTGCTTTTCCTTCTTGCTAAGAACTCTTTCCTTCTTCTCCTTACCTGCTACAACTGTATCAAAAGCACCAAGAAGGTCCTTCTGGGTAACAACATTTCTTCCATTCTTAACTGCCGCAATAGCAGCTTCATTAATGATATTGGCAAGGTCTGAACCAACAAGACCGCTTGTTGCCATTGCAATCTCATCAAAATCAACTGTATCGTCCATAAGCACATCCTTAGAATGTACCTTAAGAGTCTCAATTCTTCCCTTCTTATCAGGTCTGTCAACGGTAATTCTTCTGTCGAGACGACCTGGTCTAAGTAAAGCCTTATCAAGTACTTCCGGTCTGTTAGTTGCTGCAAGAATGAATATTCCCTTAGAAGAATCAAAACCATCCATCTCTGCAAGTAACTGGTTCAATGTCTGCTCACGCTCGTCATTGCCACCGCCATACTTGGAATCTCTGCTCTTACCAATAGCATCAATCTCATCAATAAATATAATACAAGGAGCCTGCTTAGTTGCTTCCTTGAACAAGTCTCTTACTCGTGATGCGCCAACACCTACGAACATCTCAACGAAATCAGAACCTGCGAGCGAGAAGAAAGGTACATCTGCCTCACCGGCTACAGCCTTGGCAAGAAGCGTCTTACCTGTTCCAGGAGGTCCTACTAAAAGTGCACCCTTAGGAAGCTTTGCACCAATCTTGGCATATTTCTCAGGGTAATGTAAGAAATCAACAATCTCTGTAAGTGATTCCTTAGCTTCATCCTGACCTGCAACATCCTTGAATGTAACACCTGTCTTTTTCTGGACATATACTTTGGCGTTGCTCTTTCCAACGCCCATTCCGCCCATCATTCCACCATTCTTAGCAATTCTTCTATATACAAATGCAAAGATTATATATATGAATAAAAATGGCAGTACATATGCAAGCAGAAATTCTACAATTGAAGAACTCGAATCCGGAATATATCCTTCAAACTCAATACCCTTTCTCTTAAGAAGTGGTACAAGAGTATCATCATTAACATACCCTGTATAATATGTGTATGAAACTCCTGCTATGCCAGACTGTTTCTCCTCTTCAACAGGTGTAATAAGAATTCTGTCCTGCTCTAATGCTACTTTCTTTACCTTATCTTCATCAATCATCTGCATGAACTGGTCGTAGCTTATCTCCTTGTAAGTTGCATTCCTAAACATATTGCTAAGAAGCGTAAGTCCGATAAATGTTACAACTGCCGCTATAATAATGAATATTATAAGGTTAACATTCTTTGGCTTCTTGTTATTATTGTTATTATTGTTGTTATTACGGTTATTGTTGCGGTTATCGTTATTATTATAACCATTGTCATAACCGTTATTGTTATAATTATCCATACTCTTCTCCTGATATGATACTGTACTTATCTTAAGCATTTCCAAATAAGTCTGTTTTCATTATAAAGAAGGAAAAAATATAAATCAACCAAAATCTAAGTGTTTAATAAGATGTTTATATTTACTTTATATTCTTAGTTTTTTTCTTTAAACTATGGAAATTTATAATACAGGGCTGTATAATATTGCATATTTTTTTGATTACACATTCAGATTGGAGGAAAAGATGGCTGTTAAATATGTATTTGTAACAGGTGGTGTTGTTTCCGGTTTAGGAAAAGGTATCACTGCCGCATCTTTAGGCAGACTGCTTAAAGCCCGTGGTTTTTCTGTAACCATGCAGAAGTTTGACCCTTATATTAATATTGATCCAGGTACTATGAACCCTATCCAGCACGGAGAAGTTTTCGTAACTGACGATGGTGCTGAGACAGACCTTGACCTTGGTCACTATGAAAGATTTATTGATGAAAGCCTTAATAAGAATTCTAATGTAACTACAGGTAAAGTATACTGGTCTGTATTACAGAAGGAACGACGTGGAGATTTCGGTGGAGGCACAGTCCAGGTAATCCCTCATATTACTAATGAAATAAAGAGCCGTTTTTTCAGAGATTATTCAACTGATGAAACTAAGATTGCAATTATAGAAGTTGGTGGTACTGTCGGAGATATCGAGAGTCAGCCTTTCCTTGAGGCAATCAGACAGTTCCAGCATGAAGTCGGACATGAGAACGCAATTCTTATTCACGTAACACTTATTCCTTATCTTAAAGCATCTGGTGAAATGAAGACTAAGCCAACTCAGGCAAGTGTTAAGGAACTTCAGGGAATGGGAATCCGTCCGGATATTCTTGTGTGCCGTACCGAACATCCACTTGAGGCTGGTATCAAAGATAAAATAGCACTTTTCTGTAATGTACCTAAGTCTCATGTACTTCAGAACTTAGATGTTGAGATTCTTTATGATGCACCTCTTGCGATGGAAGAAGAACATCTTGCACAGGTAGCATGTGAATGTTTACACCTTGACTGTCCAGAACCAGACCTTGATGAATGGAGAGCAATGTGCAAGGCCTGGAAGAATCCTACTAAGAAGGTAACTGTTGCATTAGTTGGTAAATATATCCAGCTTCATGATGCTTATATCAGTGTTGTAGAAGCATTAAAGCATGGTGGTGTATATAATTCATGTGATGTAACTATCAAATGGATTGATTCAGAAACTGTAACTCCTGAAACTGCTGATGAGCTTCTCTCTGACGTATCTGGCATATTAGTTCCAGGTGGGTTCGGTGACAGAGGTACAGAAGGAAAGATTGAAGCTATCCGTTATGCCAGAGAACATAATATTCCATTCTTAGGATTGTGTCTGGGAATGCAGCTTTCAATTGTTGAATTTGCAAGAAATGTTATAGGCTATGACGACGCACACAGTGTTGAACTTAATCCTAACACAACTCACCCTGTTATACATCTTATGCCAGACCAGGAAGGCATTGATGATATCGGCGGTACATTAAGACTTGGTTCTTATCCTTGTGTACTTGATAAAACAAGCAAGGCTTATGAACTCTATGGCGAAGAGCTTATACATGAACGTCACAGACACAGATATGAAGTTAATAATGATTACAGAAAAGTTCTTACTGAGAATGGTATGATGCTTTCAGGAATATCTCCTGACGGAAGAATTGTTGAGATGATAGAATTAAAGAATCACCCATGGTTTATTGCCACACAGGCTCATCCAGAGTTAAAGTCAAGACCTAATCGTCCACATCCATTATTCAGAGGCTTTATAACAGCAGCACTTGAATATCAGAATAAAAACCATTAATTATATTATATATGCATAACAAAAAACATCACCTGACGAATCCGACTTTCGTATCAGGTGATGTTTTTTATTGCTTTTGCTTATAAAATTATTATTTATTAAGACCATTAAGAATCTTCTTAATTCTCTTAACTTCATCGTCTTCTAACTTCTGTGATTCACAAATAGAAGCAACCATATCAACAGCCTTTCCATTGAACCAGAAATCGGCTTCTTCCTTTAAAAGCTGTCTTCTATATTCTTCTTCTGAACGAAGTGGATGAATGAAAGCTGCCTTTCCTTTACGGTATGTATCAACAAATCTCTTGTCCTTCAACTTACCTACGAAAGTAACAACTGTTGTTCTTGCGTAATCCTTACCATAATCGTCTCTTAACTGATCAATAAGTTCCTGTACAGGAATATCCTGTGGTGCTTCCCATATAAGCTTCATAATTAATGCTTCACATGGACTTAATTCATTAAAATGATTTCTGCTCATAAACCCTCCTTAGGCTCTTCCATAGATATACATATTCTATATTATACTGCCATTATTAATATTTTTCAACTGTATAATGAATAGTCGGATATGGATTTCACAATTGTATTACCGATAAACTGAATCCATCAAATTCCTTTTCTACAATAGTGAAATTCTGGGGAAGTCCGCACATATATGCTTTCATTTTCCCTTTCTCTAATCTATAAACTATTTTGTCCAAAATGTCAAGCACACCTTGACCTGTAGCCTTGCCATAAGCCTCTTTTAATGTCCATATTCTGAAGAATCTTTGATCACTATCGCACTCTTTAATCCATTCTGCTTCAGATATGTCAAAGAAGCGTTTTGCCAGATTCTGTCTACCTTTGCGGGCTTTTTCAATATCAATTCCTACCGGTCTGTCGCCTATCACGCACGCTACATAATTAGACGAATGTGAAATATTGAAAAAAATTTCACGATTTGACAAAAAATAAGGTTTTCCTTGCGAATTATATACTATTTCATAATCAAAGTACGGATTATTCGCTTCAATCAAAGAAATAATATCCACCTTCTCATATAGATTTTCATCTATTTTATAATCTCTTTCTCCTGTTTTTATAGACCATTTTCCTACCGCATAATTAAGAAGTAGGCCTGCCGTCACGGTTTGCAGCTTATTTTCACGCATTTTCATCTTATCAGCCTTAGTTTTCCTGTATTCCGGAATAAGCGAATAGGCCTTTTCATATAACTTTTCATCAGTTAATGAATCTGTCGTTGTCACAAATATCATCATAATCATTCACCATCTATACACTTATTGTCTGTGCATCTGCCATATAACGCTTTGAGAACACAAATACTATATCACCTGATTTAATCAAGGTATCACCATTAGGAACTATTGCATTATCACCGCGTCTTATCATAACTATAAGTGTATGCCTTGATATATCAAGTTCTTTTATCTTGTGTCCAACCCACGGATGATGTTCACGCAGTTCCACCTGTTTTAGGTTTACATCCACATTAACATCACAGTCTCTTGCTCCGATTACAACACAATCTCCCTCAAAAAGCTTCATATCTCCCTTTGGCATAAGTGTCTCACCATTTCTTAACACTGCTGCAAGAATAAGTCCTCTCGGAAGACTAAGCTCGCATACCTTCTTTTCATTCCAGTTGTGGTCCTTAGTTATAATAAGCTTAATAAACTTAAGTTCCTTCTCCATAAGGTAATCTGTAGACTTCTTAATAAGGCTGTACTGCTCAACGAAACCTGCAGATAAGATACCTGTTGGAATAGCGACCATTCCGACGCCAAGAAATGTAATGATAATACTAAACATTTTTCCAAGCACTGTCACAGGATAGATATCGCCGTAACCTACTGTAAGAAGTGTTGATACCGACCACCATATTCCTGAAAATGCATTCTTAAACACTTCCGGCTGTGCCTCATGCTCTAAACTGTACATGCACAGTGATGATGCTATGATAAGCATCACAATGATGAATACAGAGGATAATATCTGGTCCCTTTTTCGCCTTATTACCTCTGTTATAACATTTAACGCATCATAATATGAATTGACACGGAATATCCTTAGGATTCTTATAACCCTGAACATACGGAAAGCAACTGCTCCTGCCGGGAAGAATACAGGCAGATAATTTGGCAGGAACGATAAAAGGTCAACAATACCGCTTCCTGAGAAGATGTATTTTATTCTCGCAATACCTGTACATTTATTAGGATACAGATATTCTGCTGTCCATACACGCAGTATGTATTCAATTGTAAAGCCGATAACTGTAATCCACTCTATAACATCTAACACCGGCTGGTACGGAATTGACTGTTCAAATGTATCAAATATCGCAATGAACAGGTTGATTATAATTGCAGCAGTTATCGCAATATCAAATGTACGGCTTGCAACATCGCCCGCATAGCCAATCTGGATAATGTCAAATATACGTTTTTTCTTATTATTCACCGTATCCCATCCTCCTACTTAAGCATATACCACGGAAGCAGCAATGCTCTTATATATTTTGCAAATGGCACATATGCCGTTATATTAATAAATACCGGACATAATATAAGACACGCTATAAGAAGCACCGGTATTATTGAAATCATTGCATTGGCTCTCCTTACAGGTATTGCCACAAGCCATGCAAATAAAGTAACTGCTATTACATACACAGCCATATGAAGTATATCTGCTGCCCCCTTAAGTTGTCCTGCCACCGCAAGTGTTAACATTGCTGATACTGCAAAAAGTACACATGATATGAATGCATACAACGGCTTTCCTGCCACACGGTACATACGAGGCAGTGTTATAAATGTTCCGGAATTCTTATCAAGATAATATTCCACGATTCCAAAAAGTCCGCCTATATATACAAGAATTATAAGTAATGCCCTTAACGGAAACTCTCCTGTCTTATCTTCAAGCTGTGTCCCATTATCCTGTACACCATCTAGCACCTTAAAATCAATTCTGAATGTGTCCTCTCCGGATATGTATTCCTCGTACCCTTTTCTTATCTCTTCCTCTGCCTTTTCTGAATGCTTTTTAAATATGTCTACAGAATCAACATAATTAACTGCAACCTCGGGCGAGTATGCCTTAAACATAGCAGAAAAGAATATCTCATCAGTCATTGAGCTGACAAAATCTGACCTGCATATGATAAGCTCTATAATGTCTCTGTAGCTGCCACTGTCAAGCTTATCCTTAAGCCCTGTACCAACTACATAGCCACACTCTGTGTATTTATTCATTATATCCTGCTCAAGCTTTTCCTGCGACTCTGCTTCGTAGAATTGAACTGAATAATTGCCATTCACAAGATAATCTCTTGTCATTATGGCAATCTTATCGTCATCTTCAAGCACTATCCCAACCCTTACAGGCTCTGTCTCCTTAAGAGACGCTGTATTCGTAATTATTAACGCTGCAACAGGCATTGCAATAAGCACCACGACAATCACAGGATTCTTTAACTGCCTTTTAACGAGCAGATACAGCCAGTATAACAATCTCTTCATTATCTGTCTCTCCTTATCTTAACCGCCAATGCCCCTGCCGCCTGAAATATAATTATCCACAAAACATTTGTAATAATGGTACTGATATCCACAGTTCCCTTGATTATCTGACATGCAAGTGTGAATAAGCCGTTAGTCGGAAGATACATGCCAGCAACACGCACACCCGGCGCAAGAAATGCTGATGAAACAATACATCCGGATGCATACATGCACACCATTCCAAGGACAGATACTGTGATTACAGAATACACGGTGTCGTCTACAACTGAGAATATGCAGTTTATAAATGAAAGTGCTGCATACACAAGCACCACAATTCCCAGTGTGGAAGCAATGAATTCTCCAACTGTCGAAACCGCCAGAACACCTGATATTGCAGGAATCCCCAGCCTCATTACATTAATTATAAAAAAAAGCACTTCAAATATCATTATATACACAATGCCAACTCCTGCGGTTCTTGCAATTCCGGTATCAAATGCTGATATTCCCGCACCTTTAAGGCTCTTTGCAAGCGACCTGCTCTCCCCCTTCATATTGCCGGCACATGTTATTGTGCTAAGTAAAAGCAGCATCACAATTGCTGTGCATACATAGAACTGTACTGTACTCAAGCCTTCTTTAACCGATATATCCCTTGTCTTAAAGTATATGCTTCTGTTAAGTGCATACGAAAGATATATGTCATTAAGCTTATTCTCGTGTGTTCCACGCAGCCCCCTGTAATTCTTAAGCACACCATTGAACAAATCGTCAAATGTATATATCCCCGCTTCTGCAGTTGCAAGGTCAGAACCTCCTGCCCTCACCATCTCTCGGAATATCATCGAAGTATTATTAACTCCCTCTGACTGACACACAACCTCAACAGGTGTATTCTCGCCCGACATAATATCACTTATCATATTCTCCGGCACAATAATAGCCATAACATAATAATTATTTCTTAAACCATCTATAGCCTTCTGTCTGTCAGTATATTCAAATGTACAGACATTCTTAATTGTGTCTATCTCACTGACATAATTGAATGCCATCTTAATATATCGAAACTCCTTATTATTATCTACCGAATCAGAGTTTTCTGTATCATCATAATCAGGATACACAACAGCAACCTTCATCCTCATGTCACTGTCCTGTGCCGTTGCAATGCCTATGCATGTACTTATTGCAATAACAAGCACTGCCGTCACTATCGTACCCAGAATTATCTTCGGTATAGATAAAAATGCGGATTTAATCTGCAATTTTAATAATTCCAGTTTCCTTCTCATCTAATCCCCCAATTAAATCTATCTGTGAATAATCTCTAAAAGCTCATTGCCGGTAACCGGATGGTCAAGTTCATTAAGCTTACCATTCTTTAAAAGGTACATTCTGTCAGCAAGCTTTAATTCACCTTCTTCGTGGCTTGTTATGATGACTGTACCTCCGCTTTTCGTGTAAGCAGACAGATAATTCATAATATCCTGTTTACACACAATATCCAGTGAAGCACCCGGCTCATCTAATATAAGTACAGGTGGATTCTTAGCCAGTGCACAGCATATGCTTAAACGCTTCTTCATACCTCCTGACAGCTTATCAACGCGTTTGTCAAGATATCCTGACACTCCTAACACAGCAGGAACACCGCCCTGTAAGTCAGCTTCCATATTTCTTCCGGTATCACAGTACCAGAATTTAAGATTATCCCTTACCGACAGCTTCTCCATAAGTGGATTCTCCTGCGGCACAAAACCAATATATTTCTGAAACACCAACGCATCTGCAAATGCATCAATGCCGTCTATCTTAAGACTTCCTCCATCTGCCTTAAGACTTCCTGCAAGTATCTCCAGAAGAGTAGATTTGCCACAGCCGTTGGCACCGACTATGGCAATATACTCTCCGCTGGCAGCATGAAACGAAGCACTGTTAAGCACTGTCGTTTTCCTGCCATATGATTTTCTAATATTCTCCACCTCTATAAACATACATATATCTCCACATTAATTCTGGGCTGCTGTATCAAACTGGCTGTAATACAGCTTGTGATAGAATCCGTTCTTAGCCAGTAATTCTTCATGATTACCCTGCTCTATAATATGTCCGTCTTTCATAACAAGAATAACATCCGCAGACTGGATAGTTGAAAGTCTGTGGGCTACGATAAAGCTTGTTCTTCCCTCCATCAGCTTTGCAAATGCATTCTGTATCTTTATTTCTGTTCTTGTATCAATAGAAGATGTAGCCTCATCAAGAATAAGCATTGGCGGCTTTGCAAGCATAATTCTTGTTATACATAAAAGCTGCTTCTGCCCCTGTGAAAGGCTTCCGCCATCCTCGCCTATAACTGTGTCGAATCCATTAGACATTCTCTTAATGAATCCATATGAATGTGCTGCCTTTGCTGCAGCAATAATCTCTTCCTCTGTAGCATCCGGCTTACCCATAACAATATTCTCTCTTATAGTTCCTGACTTTAGCCATGTCTCCTGAAGAACCATACCAAAGCCCTGTCTTAAAGACTTTCTGGTCATCTGTCTTATATCAGTTCCTGACACATCAATGCTTCCGCTGTTAACATCATAGAATCTCATAAGAAGATTAATAACTGTTGTCTTTCCACAACCCGTAGGTCCGACAATCGCTATTCTCTGTCCCTTCTTGACATGAAGATTGAAGTTCTCAATAAGCTTCCTGTCAGGTACATAGGAAAAGCATACATCATTAAGATCAACTGTTCCGTCAACCTCTTCAACAACCCTTGCGTCTTTAGCATCAGGAATCTCAGGGTCTTCTTCAATAAGTTCAAATATTCTGGCTGCACAGGCAAGAGCGTTCTGAAGCTCTGTGACAACGCCTGATATCTCGTTAAAAGGTTTAGTATACTGGTTGGCATAACTTAAAAAGCTTGATAACTGGCCAACTGTGATACCGCCATTGATAGCTGAAAATGCACCAACAATCGCAACGCTCGCATATACAAGGCTGTTTACGAATCTTGTTGAAGGGTTAGTAATAGATGAGAAGAAAATTGCCTTTAAGGAATACTTCTGAAGTCTTTCATTAATCTCATCAAATTTTCTTACCGCCTCATCTTCATAGCCGTAAGCCTTAACTACCTTCTGTCCGCCAATCATTTCATCAATAAGTGCTGTCTGTTCACCTCTTGTCTCAGACTGAAGTTTGAACATGCTGAAGGTCTTTCTGGCAATAAAGCTTGCAACTAAAAACGAAAGTGGCGTGATAACAACAACAGCAAGTGTAATCTTAGCATTGATTGTAATCATAAATATAAGTGTTCCAAGTATAGTCATGACACCTGTAAAAAACTGTGTGAATCCCATAAGCAGACCATCTGCAAACTGGTCAACATCAGCTATTACACGGCTCACAATCTCACCATATGAATGTCCGTCAATGTACTTGAGTGGAAGCACCTGAATTTTTTCTATAGCCTCATTTCTTATATCTCTTGTTACTTCATATGTGATTCTGTTGTTACATATGTTCATAAGCCACTGTGAAAGTGCTGTAATTCCAACAAATATACCAATTCTTATAAGTATATTCACAATCTTTGCAAAATCCACATTATTCACACCGATAATGCAGTCAATTCCACGGCCTACAAGAATTGGTACATAAAGTGTAGTTGCAACAGTTACTGCTGCCATAATAAGCGATAGTATTATAAAAAAGCTGTGCTTCTTAATTCTTTTAAGGAGTTTTACAAATGTTGATTTATTCTTCTTCATTATGCTACACCCCCTTCTGAATCTGCTTTCTTAAACTGTGATTCATATATTTCTTTATAAACCTCACAATTTGCAAGAAGCTCGTCATGTGTTCCCATTCCTGCAACCTGTCCGTCATCTAATACGATAATGAGATCAGCATACATAAGTGATGCCGCTCTCTGTGAAACTATGAACACAGTAGGAGAATTGTTCATTCCCCTTATAGCTTTTCGAAGTGCTGCATCAGTTGCAAAATCAAGAGCTGATGCACTGTCATCAAGAATAAGCACATCCGGCTTTCTTACGATTGCTCTTGCAATAGTAAGTCTCTGTCTCTGGCCACCTGAAAGGTTCTTACCTCCCTGCTCTATAACATAATCCAGACGTCCCTGCTTAGAATCTACGAATTCCTTAGACTGTGAAATCTCAAGTGCTTCATCTATCTGCTCATCAGTAGCGCCCTTCTTTCCCATCCACATATTCTCTCTTATAGTACCTTTAAAAAGTACTGCTTTCTGCATAACGATACCGACTTTATTTCTTAAGGTTTCTATATCGTACTCTTTAACATTGACACCATCAACAAGCACTTCACCCTGTGTAGCGTCATACAGTCTCGGGATAAGATTAACAAGACTTGATTTACCTGAGCCTGTACCACCGATAACACCGATTGTCTGGCCTTTCATAGCCTTGAAATTAATCCCTTCAACTGAAGGTGCACCTGAACCGCTGTAGGTAAGTGAAACATTTTTAAATTCAACGCTCGGTGTCTCTTCTTTAGCATCAACATTCTTAACATCACCATCTGCCATTCCAGATGTTACTTCGAATACAGACTCGATTCTGCCTGCACATGCAAGTGCTTTAGTTATTGTAATGATAAGATTAGCAAGCTTGATAAGCTCAACTAATATCTGTGACATATAATTGTAAAGTGCAACAACCTGTCCCTGTGTAAGCGCACCAGCGTTAACTCTTACTCCGCCAATCCAGATAAGTGCAATTATTGATACATTTACAACAACATAAGTAAGCGGATTCATAAGTCCTGATATCTTACCAACGAATTTCTGCAATCTGTTAAGGCTTTCGTTATCTTCTTTAAAACGTTTAACCTCATCCTGTTCCTTATTGAATGCTCTGATAACTCTCACACCGGTAAGGTTCTCTCTTGTTATTCCAAGAATCTTATCAAGTCCTGACTGTACATTCTTGTACATAGGTCTTGTTGCAAGCATGATACCGAATACGATAAGTGCAAGTACCGGGATTGCCGCAACGAATACAAGTGCTGCCTTCACATCAATAGTGAATGCCATAATCATCGCACCAAATACGATAAATGGTGAACGAAGGAACAGTCGCAGTACCATGTTAATACCATTCTGTACCTGGTTAATATCACTTGTCATTCTTGTTACAAGTGTCGATGTACCAAGTGTATCCATCTCTGTGAATGAGAATGTCTGGATATGTGCAAATAAACTGTGTCTCATTCCGGTTGCTGCTCCAACTGCAGCCTTGGCACTGAAATACTGTGCTGTTATGGCACATACAAGTCCTATGATTGCAAGCAGTATAAGCATAAGACACATCTGCATAATGTATCCCTTATCCGCATTAACAATACCCTTATCGATAACTGATGATACTACCAGCGGCACAAACAGCTCAAATATTGCTTCGAGCATCTTAAAAAGCGGTGCCAGAACACATTCCTTCTTGTAATCCTTAAGGAATCTCATAATCATTTTCATAAGAAAACTTCCTCCGTTAATTCAGTGACACTAAAGCATCCATAAGAAACTCATACGAATAGCATCTCTTAGTGCCAAAATATTCTCTATAAACTTCATAATTGTAATATGAATGTTCAAACTGTCTTGAATACAAATGTGCTATATCCACGCGCATTGTAAAATCAGGCATACATCCGGACGCATGATTAGCTGTTGCCATAATGTCCACTGCAAGTATGCCAATAACTGCATTCTTGGCTTTAAGCAGCACATCATAATCATTGACTGCATCAAGCATATATCTATATACATAGTACATTGCAAGCTGCTCATATTCATGTGCAAATGCTTCGCTTCCCGCATGGTAATCTTTCATTGCCGCTACAAGCTCAGAATCATCCGCCAGCCCGTCAAGGAACTGTCTTACTCTTGCCACATGAATATTCCAGTCGGGATTGATTACCTCCATTCCTTTAAAATCGTCAAAGAAATGCCGCAGTCCCTTTATAAGCCTTGTGCCATATGATTTGTGCACCTCAGGCTTTGACTTAACTATATCTCCGTCCTGCAGCTTATCAGGTAACACTGTGTCCCTGCTTTTTAGCTTGTCAAGCAGTTTCTCTCTGTAATCAGGTCCACAAAACCTTTTTGCAACACCAGCTATAAGCTCGTCCCTTTCAGCGTCAAGATGCTTCTGGATACGCTTTGCATAATTAAGATAGAGCATCAGTCTCTCAAATATACTTATATCCCTGTCTGATATTATTCCAAAAGCCACTATTCTTGCCTGCCGAAGATGCATATATGTATATGCATCTATATCATTAGGCTCCGGAGTAAGGCTGTTATCCTCAACCGTATCAAATGTAAGTTCATCTTTATATGAAAACATCAGCTCACCAGCCGTCTTACACGAGGGTGCTATGCCAATTTCTCTTATATTGCCATAATCGTTAATAAATCTTGGAAACTCTGCACATGTTTCACACAGCTTATCCTCTCCAAGTTCTATATATAAATCGCACAGATTATCATCATTAAGAAAAGGACATCGTCCTCCTTCTTTCAGTGTAAATGTACATTCTCCGTCCTGGGATGGTACCATTACACTCTTCAGGCGCTTTCCAAAAGCGCCTTTAACTGTTTTATAATATTTGTAAGAATTCTTATCAACATCGACATCCCACCCGGCACAGCATGTATCTGTACAGGCTCCTGCAATGCATCGGAAATCTTTATAATAATGTGGTGTCATTACTTTCATTTTATTATCTCCCGCATATAAACCGGCATATTAAGCGCATCTGTTAACTGCGCAAAAATTGTCTGCCACACCTTATTAGTGCAGCAGACACATTTACATGTACATATTATTATAATTACTGTTCTTTTTCTTGTCCACAATATACTTATACACTGTGACACACGCAAGAATAATCATAAGTCCCTCTGCTACCATGTATGTATAGAACAGATATGGCTGTCTTAACGCTGACACAAGAAGTGGTGAACTCATTGCAAAATCATACATCCCAGCATCGCCTATATACTTAGACATAACAACTGTACTCATGATTGTTATATTAGGAAAAGACATATTGCCAAGCACAAGTGCCACAACCAGCACAGCATTGCGTATTAAGAAAAATGTCCTGCTCACCTTAGCTTTACTAAGACAGCTCATAACAATGCCTCCTATTATACATACAAGAAATAAAAGAAACATCATATACATCTCAGAAGCTGCAATTGCAGATACTTCCGTTGCCGCAGTCTCATATCCTGTAAGCAGTGCAAAGAACCCAAATATAGAGCGGCCTCCCATAATACATGCCGCCACAACAAATAATAATAGTAATAAATTCCTTCTGTTTAACTTCCTGTTATCCATAATTCCTCCATTTGTATTATTATCGCAATTCTGGAGGAAGATTTCAAGTAATTTATATGAACTTGCTCCGCCACTTTATTGCCTCATCCCTATACGCAATCGCTGTCTCCATAAGCTCATTGTATTGCGCCTTCGCACTTTCTATTGTTGCCTCAAGCTGCGCAATTACCTGCTTAGACTGCGCCTGTTGCTGCATATATGTATTAAGCTGTATCTCATATTCATGAATTTTTTCTTCATTTTGTTTCAGACTGCCTGTGTCCTGACACGGTACGAATTTTCCATCTGCCGTAATCTCATAGAAACTGTCTACATATAAAAATGCTCTTCCCTGCATTCCAAACACTTCATACATATCAACATTTTCACAATCCACAGGAATATTAAGACTGTCACCTTCTTCCAGTGGGCAGACAGCCCTCAGCGACAGTCTGTCCGTAAGCGGGTTTGTCACCATGTAAAACAGCAATAACCTGTCTTTATTTGCTACAAGCTGTGGACAGTGCATATCTGGGTTCTCACTGCTTTTCACACGAAAAAGTGCTTCGTTGTTCATCACATTTTTAACAAGAATATCTCCGTTCTGGTTCTGATATGCATAATATATTGTGTCTCCCAGCACCACATCTGTAAGTCCGTCCAGAAAGTCTGACGCAAGCATTATCGGGCGCTCTATACCGTCTATGTATGCCGTTCTCAAAAATATATATCGTGATATGCTATAGATTATAAGCCGTCTGTCGCTGCCTGCTGTGTATACATTTGCCATAAAAGGACACTCCCGTTTTTACATTATTATATGGTCACGCGAATGTAGATAGAACATATAATGTAATAAAGAAACGAAGAAGGAAAAGATAATGGCTAAATGTAAATGCAGCAAATGTGGTTCTACCCGCATTGTAAGCAATATTGTGCAGAACATGCCTAATGGCTGCTTTGATGTGTGCACGAACCCGATATGCGGTTCACCCGATGAACTCAGTATTCTTGCCCCTCTTATCTATGACGAGATAGGTATTAATCTGTGTACCACATTCGCTGTCGGCACAGATATTTCAACGACTTATCCAACAGCTACCAACGCATCAGTCAGTGTTATAGATATAACCTACACTTATGGTGATGAAAATGTTGAAATCACCCAGATAGCCGGAAGGCCCAACTGCTACTCTGTGAAACTTACCAACCTTACTGTAACATTTGCAGTAACACTTTATGATGAGTCATGCAGGGCATTAGCAACTCTTACCCCAACGGCAGTCTACCTTCCTAACTCAACTACTGCTGCAACTTATGATGAAGACACCAATCCGACATCTGTGACCCTTGAAATATTCGCTCCTTACGGAGTTTCCTACAACTCAAATAACGCAACTCCACCTGTTTATACGCCTGCACTTAACAGTATAGGTTTCTTATCATCTGACAATGTTGTAACCCAGGGACTCAACCTCTATGCAATACCTAAGCTTTTAGGTCTTGATATTACAGATGACGAGGTTACTGTAGGTCTCACTCTCATCTTACAGAGCCTTTACTTCTGTGGATACCGCGTAACAAGTGCCGGCAGAATCTCAACGCCTAAGGGCAGCATTGTTACCGGTGAAGAATCTGACTGCATCAAGTTCGTTTGCGGCAACCTCTTAGACAGAGCCATCAAACCTCTCGATTTAAGCCCACCTTCATGTGAAGGTAACTTAAAAAAAGACTGCAAGAAGCCTTGCATGAATGACTGCACCGACACTCTTAACACTAACAGCACAGCCTGCCAGAACGTTTGTAACAATGGCAATAGCAGCCAGACTTCCTCTGGTGCTTGCGCCGGATCTTGCAATGGCATATGCAGCAAGACTAACTGATAACTTCAATCTGTGGGAACAGACGCCTGCCTGGCGGCTGTTCCCATGTACATAATTTCTTCCATCACAAATATTTTAATTGCTAATTTCCCCACTATGTGTGTATAATTAATGAAATATATTATATTGAACTGTTGTATACACAGTCGCAAAGTGAATATATTTAGCTTTGGATGCTCTTTGGAGCAGCCGGCACTTAGTAAACCGCAAGCGGCTTTTGAAGAAAGCCTAATTGCGGTGAACTTAGTGTCCGTTGCTAGCGACAAGAAGCGAAAGCGTGCTCCACAGCTAAATATATTCGCTTTGCAGCGTCCGTATACACCACAGTTCGCATGGAAAGGAGTTACTAATGAATTTTAAAAAGTACAGGTCGAGATTCCTTTTGGTTTTTGCGACCCTCACTCTCTTGTTCTCTTCTGTTCTTCTTACTTCATGTCAGGGCAAGAAGATTAAGAACACTGTATTTTCTGTAGATGATCTTGCAGGCAAGACTATTGGTGTTCAGTTAGGAACAACTGGTGATACTCTCGTAAGTGATTACGAAACTGACGGTTCTGGCACAACCGTATCAAGATACAACAAAGGTTCTGATGCTATACAGGCTTTAAAGCAGGGTAAAGCTGATGCTGTTGTTATTGATGAACAGCCTGCCTTAGCATTTGTTAAAGCTAATCCAGACCTTACAATTCTCGAAGAAGAATTTGCAAATGAGGATTATGCCATCTGTGTTGCAAAGGGCAGTTCCCTTACTGCAAAGCTCAATGAAGCTATTGAAGTACTTATGGCAGATGGAACTATCCAGAAGCTTATTGATGATTATGTTGGCGATAATGCTACATTTTCAGGTTACAAGTCTCCAGAAGGTGTAAACCGGACTAACGGAACTCTTATTATGGCTACAAATGCTTACTTTAAGCCATACGAGTACTATGAAGGCGGCTCTATTATCGGTATTGACGCTGATATTGCACAGGCTATTGCTGATTACCTCGGCATGAATTTAAAGATTGAGGATATGGAATTCGATTCAATTATTACTGCTGTATCTTCTGGTAAAGCCGATTTTGGTATGGCTGGTATAACAGTTACAGATGAGCGTAAGAAAAATATTGATTTCACAACTACTTATACAACTTCTAAGCAGGTTATTATTGTCCGTGACGACAATGCGTCTGCATCAGGCATGAGCTTTGCCGAGAAGTTTAAGACAGACTTCATCAAAGAAGCAAGATACACTTATCTTCTTAAGGGTCTGTTAAACACAGTAATTATTGCATTCTTTGCAGCACTTATGGGTGTTGTTATTGGTTTCCTTATTGCAGTTGTCCGTTCTAACCATGATAAAACAGGACACATGAAGATTCTTAACTTTATTTGTAACATTTATCTTACTGTAATCAGAGGAACACCAACTATGGTACAGCTTCTTATTATCTACTATGTAATATTCAGTTCTGTACATATTGACAAGCTTATTGTTGCGATACTTGCATTTGGTATCAACTCAGGTGCTTATGTTGCCGAAATATTCCGTTCAGGTATTATGTCTATTGATAACGGACAGTTTGAAGCAGCACGAAGTCTTGGTCTTTCTTATAAAACAACTATGATAAGTGTTATTCTTCCACAGGCATTCAAGAATGTTCTTCCAGCACTTGCTAATGAGTTCATTGTTCTGTTAAAGGAAACATCTATCAGCGGTTACATCGGTCTTAACGACCTTACAAGAGGTGGCGATATTATTCGAAGCATAACTTATGATCCAATGCTTCCACTTATCGGGGTTGCCATCATCTACCTTGTAATGGTTATGGGACTTTCACAGCTTGTTAAGAAACTTGAGAGGAGGTTAAGAAGCAATGAGCGATAATACTAACGAAATCATACTTGAAGTTAAAGATCTGAAGAAATCTTTTGGCGACCATGTTGTATTAGAATCTATCAATACAACAGTCCGCAAAGGAGAGGTTATTGCAATTATCGGACCATCCGGCTGCGGTAAATCAACATTTTTACGTTCACTTAACCTTCTTGAAACTCCTACAGAAGGTCATGTATTATTCCATGAACAGGATCTTACAGATAAAAGCGTAAATGTGGATGAATTAAGAGAGAAAATAGGAATGGTGTTCCAGCATTTTAACCTTTTCCCTAATATGACTATAAGAAGAAATATAACACTTGCTCCTACTAAGCTGGGACTTATGAGCAAGGAGGACGCTGATAAGAAAGCTGATGAGCTTCTTGCAAGAGTGGGACTTTCTGACAAAGCCGATGCTTATCCTAACCAGTTAAGTGGTGGTCAGAAGCAGAGAGTTGCTATCGCAAGGGCACTCGCAATGAATCCTGAGATAATGCTTTTCGACGAGCCGACATCCGCACTTGATCCTGAAATGGTTGGTGAGGTTCTCGCAATCATGAAGGAACTTGCTGCATCAGGAATGACAATGATTGTCGTAACTCATGAGATGGGATTTGCAAAAGAAGTTGCCAACAAATGCATGTTCTTCTATGATGGAGTCATCAATGAAGAGGGGGCTCCGGAAGAATTCTTTGGCAATCCTAAGAGTGAGCGATTGAAGGATTTCTTGTCGAAGGTGCTTTAATTAGTACAAAGGTGGGCATTGAGATAGGGAGATGTTATACAAGACCTCATGGATGCCTGCACCTAGTGTAAGTAAATGCCGTCATATACAATGTCTTTTAGCTGTGTAAAAATCAAACGCGCTTCGCTTGAACGAGATTTTTACACAGCACTTTTTGTATATAACGGCATTAACTTACACACGGTTCGGCATAAATCGGTCTTGCATAACATCTCCCAATCTCAAAGCCACCACCCCTCTACTAGGCAGCCAAAATAAGTGCAGACATGCCGTACAGTATACATTACATCTCTATTGGTATTCCCATATGTTCATTCCATATTTCTTCTGCATTATCTTCAATAAATCCCTGTACTATATGCAAAAAGTTATGAAAAATTTTGTTCAAGTCCATCAAAACAAACATATCCCCACTCAGAATGCAATGCCGCAGGCGGGCATTCGTCCGGAGGCTGACTACTTGGTGAAGAAGAAGTCAGCCGTACAGTATGCTGTGGGATAGGTGTGTGGTGTCCTTAGGCAGATGCCCGAATATTCCTATGTCGTGTGAAAGTTAATGCCGCAATCTGCTAAAGATTGTGGCTTGTAATCTCGTTCAAGCGAAGCGCGTTTGATTACAAGCCACATAAAAAACTTAGCAGATTGCGGCATTTAGTTTCACTAGACATAAGAATCCTGAGGGCAGATGCCTAAGGACACCACACACCCTTCCACAGTTACTGTACGGCGTCCGGACTATCAAGCCTCCTTCGAGTAGTCAACCTTCAGAAGACACAGTCCCTTCGCCGGCGCAGTTGCACCTGCAAGGCTTCTGTTTCTCTCCTCTAAAAGTTCATACATACTCTCTGGTGTTCTCTTTCCCTGTCCAACTTCAAGAAGTGTACCACTTAAGATTCTTACCATGTACTGCAAGAATCCGCTTCCATGATATGTAAGATTAAGGAATGAACCCTTTAAAGAAACATCTATCGAATAAATCTCACGGACTGTCGATTTCTTCATCTTGGGATTACCACAAAATGATGCAAAATCATGTTCTCCAGTAAGTATGTCTGCTGCCCTCTTCATGGCATCAACATCCAGCTTACCATCAATTATATTGACATATTTTCTGTTAAATACAGGCTTCTTATCCCCAACATAACATGTATAGCAATAAGTTTTCCCTTGTGCATTGTAACGGCTGTGAAATCTGTCAGATGCAACACGGACCTCCTGCACACAGATATCTTCTGGAAGATATCTGTTCATATAATCGCATATCTCTTCTTCCTTCATCTTAGTTTCCATATGCGCATTGGCTACCATTCCCTTTGCATGCACTCCGGCATCTGTTCTTCCTGCACCTATAACCTCAACCTCAGTTCCTGTCATGGCAGAAAGCACTGATTCTAACTTTCCCTGAATTGTCATATCAGTAGTCGGCTGATGTTCCCAGCCATAATACCTTGTACCATCATAAGTAATTATCATCTTATAATTCTTCATTCATATCTCCCATTCATTCTTCTGATTTGAAGCCATATAATTTCATACAATTAACATCTGTAATCTCATCTCGCAAAATAATGTCCATAAGCACATTTTCTCATCTTGCCAGATTCTGCTTCATACCATCGAGAAAATCATATATTTCATCCATAAACACCTTGCCATAGCGCTCATATTTATTCTCACCGACACCGCTTACTGACAGCATTTCTTCCTCATTAAACGGAACTTTAAGACACATATCTATAAGCGTCCTGTCTGAAAATATTACATATGGCGGAACACCTACTGAAACAGCTATCTGTTTTCTTAACTCACGCAGTCTGTTAAACAACATAACACCTCTGTCATTAAGTGCATCCTCCGGCTTCTTTGACTTGGGCGTTGCATATGCTGACTTTGCAGCAGCGGCAGAACGCTTCATTCTGTCTGCCACCATTGCAGCATTCCTTGATACAGGTGCACTGAAACGGTTTCCCGGATACATATAAGCCTCATCTGCTTCCCGTTCTGCCTCATCAATAACGCAGTTAGAACAGTTATGGCAGTTGTATCTTCCACCCTTTGGATTGTCTGGTCTTTCTCCAAAATATTTAAGTATATACTCTCTTAAACAGCCTGTTGTCTTGCAGTAATCGACCATTGCATTAAGCCTTCTTTTATCAAGAATCATAAGACGTGCCTGTTCTTCTGCATCCATATCAGGATTAGGCTCTCTGTGTTCTATGAAAAACTTATTTATCATAATATCCTGTGGAGAATACAACAGTACGCATTCTGAATCCTCTCCATCTCTTCCGGCACGTCCAGCCTCCTGATAATAATTCTCTATACACTGCGGCATATTATAATGAATTACAAATCTTACATTTGACTTGTCAATTCCCATTCCAAATGCATTAGTTGCAACAACAACCGGCTTGATATCATATATAAATGAATCCTGATTCTCTTTTCTTTCTTCTGCTGAGAGACCCGCATGATACTTAGTCACAGAAAGTCCGTTGGCATTAAGCATGTCATAGACTTTTCCAACATTTTTTCTTGTAGCACAGTATATAATCCCACTATCCTGTCTGTGGCTTACAAGGTAATCAAGTATATATGAATCCTTGTCCTTAATATGCTTGACCTTGAATGTCAGATTGCTTCTGTCAAAACCTGTAGTGAGTATTACCGGTCTTTCGAGAGAAAGAATCTGCAATATATCATCTCTTACTTTGCTTGTCGCTGTAGCTGTAAATGCACTTATTATTGGGCGCCTCGCCAGCTTCTTAACAAACGACAATATATTCAGATAACTTGGTCTGAAATCCTGTCCCCACTGTGATATACAATGAGCTTCATCTACGGTAATCATAGATATCTCTACATGCGTGGCGAAGTCAATAAAGCCCCATGTTTCCAGCCTTTCAGGTGCAACATATATAATTTTATACCGTCCCTGCTTTGCAAATGCGAGTGCCTTAGCTATCTGGTTATCTGTCAGTGAACTATTAATATAAGCTGCATGTACCCCAGCCTGATTAAGCGCTCCAACCTGATCCTTCATTAGCGATATAAGTGGAGATACAACAAGAGTAATGCCGGACATTAACAATGCCGGCACCTGATAACATAATGATTTTCCCGCACCTGTAGGCATAATTCCTAACACATCCTGCCCTGCAAGAATAGCATCAACTAACTTTTCCTGACCCGGACGAAATGAATCATACCCAAAATAATGCTTTAAAATTCCGTATTTATCCATATATCACTCTCTTTTCAATCTTCTCTTACTTTCATACATTCTCTTATCTGCTCTGCTTCTTGTATCTTCAAAGTTCTTATCTGTCTTTATATCATATTCAGCATAACCACATGCAATCTGCACATTAAGGTCTTTGATTCCAAGTTCTTCTTCAGTATACTTTTCAAGTTCCCTTAGCTGCTTTACATGTCTTCCAATATCAAAGCTTTTTTGCTTCTGATTAATTACAGTACAGAATTCATCCCCACCTATACGATAACATTTACCATGTCTGCCAAATATCTCTTTAATAATTCTGGCTGATGCCTGTATATAGGCATCTCCTGCTGCATGCCCCAGATTATCATTACACCACTTAAGGTTATTAAGGTCAAATGTCACTATAGAATACCCTTCATAATCAGAAGTTTCCTGTTCCCACTCTTCAAATGCAAAGCGATTATAAACCCCTGTCATAGTATCAGTTACAGCCATCTCTTTGTAGAAATCTGCCTTCTGGCCTTCTTTAATCTTCTCAAATGCTTCTGATATGCTCTCATAACCAAGCACAATAATAAATATAAGAATACCCAGTTTTCCTATAAGATCTGTCTGCTGCATTCCCTTATAATATGCAATAAGATCAACAATCATAGAAATTCCAAGTGCAGCCGCACCTATAATATTAGACTTTACTTTCCTGTCAAAGCCTTTAACCCATACTCTTTTAATAAGAACTGTACAGAAATATACAAGTGACATAACAAGCATCATATGTATAATGTACACGCTGTTCTTAAACTCCCACACACCTGTCATATGACATACAAGCAGTATTACAGCTGTTGCAGCATATATTGCGCACAAGATATTATTCGCAGCACTTTTCCCTATCTGGAAAAAATTCTTCTCTGCCTGCATAAAAGGAATAGGTATCATCATTAGCAGTACATACCCTATCAGTGAACCTATCTTTCTGTTCTCCACAAGAATTGTTGCAATATCAGTCTCATTAAGAGCCCATGCACCTATAATCATTGCAAATATACCAAAATAAAACAGTGCTTGTGTCTGTGCAATCTTCTTTCTGCAGAAAATCCATAATATAATCATAGCAAATCCAACTATTATTATAGACGAACTAAGTACTGCTGATGGCAGCGATTTCGCAATAAGCTCTTTTATAAGTTTTGTCTCGTCACCATATTCAAATGTTGTTCCTCTTATCTTATGACCAGCATATACATTAGTAAGCCTTACGATTATATCTGTTGTATATGGTGGAATGTTCACAATCGTATAATTAGTTCCAGTGGTTGTTCCATATACAGACCTATGTGCTTTTATATAATATATAAGTCTTCCACCTGCATATACTTCTACTTCCTGATGCCTGCTTACAAATGCCAGTGCATTATTATTTCCTGCACTTGCTCTAATCTTCACATGATATTCAATTGTGTCATCTCCAATATATCTTGTATCCTCTGGTTTAACTACGACACTCGTTCTTTTATCTGCCGGTGTCACCTTATCTACAGTGCTGAATATAAATCCTGAAGCCATAAAAAGCAGAAATCCTAATAAAAATATACAGTAAAAAATCCTGTTAACTAATTTAATTCTTTTCATAAAAAAAGCCTTTCAGCCGTACTATAGTGTTATCCGTAATAAATCTAACCCTATAATACAGTAGAATGGCTTTATTTTCAAATGATTTTTTGTTGTTCTGTATTTTGTACACTATTCGCAAAGTTTTAAAACTGTATAGCACTACAAGTTACTATTATATACTTTTAGCAAGTTCAGCTGGATTCTCTGAAAACTTCAAAGCTACATCCCTTGAAATAACTCTTGTCTTAACAAGATTAGCAAGCGAATAGTTCATTGTGTGCATACCTGTCTGCATATTTGACTGAAGAACGGTCTGAATCTGATTAGTCTTCTTCTCTTTAATAAGATTAGATACTGCTGTATTATTAAGCATAATCTCTGTTGCAGCAATTCGTCCTTCCTGCTCTGCACGAGGTACAAGTGTCTGTGTTACAACTCCAGTTAATACAGATGCAATCTGTATTATAAGTGCAGACTGCGCCTCAATAGGGCATGCACTGATTATACGCTCAACTGTCTGTGTAGCGCTTCTTGTATGAAGTGTTGATAATACAAGATGTCCTGTTTCAGCAGCTGTAATTGCTGCATTGATAGTCTCATAATCTCTCATCTCTCCTACAAGAATAACATCCGGGTCTTCACGAAGTGCTGAACGAAGTGCTGTCGCAAAATCAGGTACATCTCTTCCTACCTGTCTCTGATGTATCATAGATTTCTTAAACCCATATACATACTCTATAGGATCTTCTACTGTTATAATATGTCTTGACATATTGTTGTTAATATAATCAATCATAGCTGCAAGTGTTGTAGACTTACCACTTCCTGTAGGACCTGTTACAAGAATAAGACCAGACCTTTTCTCAACAAGCTTAGAAAAAAGTTTTCCTGAATGTCCCAATTCTTCAAACGACGGTATAACAGAATCAAGAAGACGGATACTTGCTGCAAGATTTCTTCTCTGATGATATATATTAATTCTTAATCGTCCACCAGACTCATCAGTAGATGCCACGTCAATATCTTTTCCTGCCTGAACATTCTGTATATCTTCATCACCAAGAATTGAGAATATCATCTCTTCTGTTTCTTCTATCGAAGGTGTTATATCAAGAAGCTCAAGTTCACCATATTTTCTTACCGCAACCGCTTCTCCTGCAGTAATATGCAGATCTGAACACCTGTTATCTCTTGCGTATTTAATTAATTCTTTTAATTCCATGTTCCCCTCCCATACATTTTGTTCATTAGTATGAACCACAATAAAATACTACCATAATAAAAATGCATATTCAATCACACTTTTATCCCATTTTTCTTACATATATCATTAAGGCAGCATCTTTCACAGTGTGGCGTAGTACGCGCCGTACATACCTCTCTTCCGTGGTCTACAAACCGGTGGCATAATCCACTTCCTTCTTCTGGCGGGACTATCTTCCACAATGCCATCTCAACCTTCTTAGGCTCTTTCTCGTCTTTTACAAGACCTATTCTGTTACAAAGCCTTATACAGTGTGTATCTGTAACAATTGCCGGCTTTCCGAACACATCACCCATAATAAGATTGGCACTCTTCCTTCCAACTCCAGGAAGCTTTAATAATTCTTCCATGCTGTCAGGAACTTTATCATTATACTGTTCATGAAGCATGCGCATACATGCACATATATCCCTTGCCTTGCTTTTTCCAAGACCGCAAGGTCTTATAATCTTTTCAATCTCTTCTGGAGATGCTGCAGCAAGTGATGCTATATCAGGATATCTTTCATACAGCCCCTTAACCACAACATTTACTCTTGCATCAGTGCATTGTGCCGCAAGTCTTACGCTTACAAGCAGTTTCCAGGCATCATCGTAATCAAGACTGCACTCCGAATCCGGATATTCTGCCTTTAATCTTCTTATAACCTCTAAAACAAGTTCTTTCTTAGTCATAGATTACGCATCTTTCTTCTTATAATTAGCAATTCCGAATATTGCAAGAAGCAATACACACGCAAATATCATCCAGCCAACAAGATAACCTGTTCCCCTTGGTTTAAATGTATCATAATAACCCTTAAGGTATACAACCACTATAATAGCCGGAAGTATATAACTCATATAGAATCTTAACCATTCAGGAAGCTTAGGACCTTTTCCTTCATTAGCTTCTTTTCTGAAGCCTTCCCAGCCCCAGCCGTTCTTCTTGGTACAGAATAATACAAATATCATGCTTCCAAGAGGAAGCAGATTATATGAAACAAGGAAATCCTCCAGATCCATAATTGAACTTCCCGGACCAATAGGCTGGAAAGCTGCAAGCTTGTTAAAGCCTAATACAGCAGGAAGTGAAAGCAGTATCATGAATATAACATTACCTGCAACAACCTTTTTCCTTGAAAATCCCTTAAGGTCAATATAAAAAGCAATAATGTTCTCAAATACAGCAATTACAGTTGATAATGCTGCAAATGACATGAATACAAAGAATGCTGTTCCCCATATTCTTCCTCCCGCCATATGATTAAATATGTTAGGCAGTGTTATAAATAAAAGTGATGGACCGGCACCCGGAGCAACACCATATGCAAAGCATGCAGGAATAATTATGAATCCTGCCATAAGAGCAACAAATGTATCAATCAGAATGATATTAACAGCCTCTCCACCTATTGTTCTGTCTTTCTTTAAGTAGCTTCCGAATATCTCCATTGCGCCAATGCCTACACTAAGTGTAAAGAATGCATGTGTCATGGCATCAAATATAACCGGTCCTAAACCTCTTGATTTAATAGCATCCAGATTAGGCACCATATAGAATTTAACACCTTCTGATGCATTAGGAAGTACAAGTGAATGAACTGCCAGTACCACAATAAGGATAAGAAGAAGTAACATCATAACCTTAGTAATCTTCTCAACGCCCTTCTGTAATCCTAATACACATACACCAAACGAAAGTAAAACTGCAACAATCATCCAGATTGTCATTGTACCAGGCTGTGAAAGCATAGTTCCAAATGCTCCTGAAACCTCATCTGGCTCTAAACCTGCTAACGAACCTCTTGCCTCACGCCATGCATAATAAAGCATCCATCCTGCAACCATAGTATAGAAAGCCATTAATACGTAGCTTCCTACTACCGATACCCATTTGAAATGATGCCATTTACTTCCCTTAGTCTCCAGTTCTTCAAATGCCCTTGCAGCACCTTTACCGCTTCCTCGTCCTACTGTGAACTCCGCACACATAATAGGAAATCCAAGAATTGCAAGAAATACAAGATAGATAAGCACGAATGCCGCACCACCATTTTCCCCGCATATGTATGGAAATTTCCACACATTACCAAGTCCCACCGCACAGCCAGCAGACACTAAGATAAAGCCGAGTCGCGAGCCGAATTTTTCTCTCTCTTTCAAAATAAAACCTCCATAGTTAATATATTTACATTAATTAAGATTGTATCATATATTACTATATTTTCACAGCCAATTATTTCATACTCTCACTGACTTCTGATGTAATAATCTGACCGCCCTGTTCATTCCATTCTTTTACAAATGTATCGAAGTAAGATATATCTTCTTCTCCGCTTATAATCTTTAAATATGCCTCTTTTTCTTTAGCCTTAAGTCTCCACCAATGGCTCTTCATTGTGTCTGTGGTCTTAAAATAAAGCGAGTCAACTACCTTTATATTATCCTGTGCAATAAGACTGCATGCCTTAATTCTTGACATATACGCTGCCCATTGCGTACTTGTTTTGTTAGCATTCTTAATATATTCACTGCATGCATCATAAAATGAACGCTCAAGAAGTTCCAGACTGTCAGGATTCTTTCTTCCTGAAATTGTGGCATCTATATTCCTGTAACATATTGAAAGTGCATTATTATAATCAACATTTATTGATAAAGGTCTTGCCGTAGGTTCAACATTAAGCTGATAGTAATTCTTGAATTCTTCTGAGTCTGTACAGTCAAATCTTACTTTATCAAACATAACGCTTATCATCTTTGCTGCAATCTCAGGATGTTCATATCCCTTTCTTACGACAACATATTTGTAACACGGGTTCTGGCTGTGATAACTCGTTGTTCCATCCGAATCCGTTGCTATTAAATATGGCTGCCAGTTCGCATCCGGATTCCTGCTTACTGCATTGGCAAGCGGATTATTCGGTGCCCACCATGGTCCAAAAAACGAGCCACACAGACCATTCTCTATAAGCTCACATATATTGGTTGATGTTCTCAGAAGAAAATCATTATCTATAACCCCCTGATTATACAGACTGTTTATATACGAAAGTGCTTCTTTTGCCTCATCTGTAACCGAACCATATACAATCTCACCATCATCGTTCATTATCCACTGCTTTGGATACGCTCCAAAGCAGGCAAATATTATATCCAGCAGAAATTCACTGCTGTAACCACATTCACCTGTCACATCTGTATCCACTGCAAGCCCCACCGTATTAGGTTTTCCGGCCGCATCCTCGCCATTATTTCCAGGGTCTTCTGATATAAAATGCTTCACTATATTAACAACATCATCAATAGTGTGTGGCTCTGACAATCCGAGCTTATCCATCCAGTCTTTTCTTAACCACACAAGATTAGGTCCATCTGTTATATTAGTCTCCGGCAGTGCCATTATCTTTCCATCGTATGTAACCATATCCTTAAGTGAATCGCCATAGCTTTCATACATTTTTCTTATTCTGTCACTTATACAGTTATTGTAGCTTTCTGTAAGGTCCTCTATAAGTCCTGCTCCCACTAACTGTTCAACCTCATCCTGACTTGATACAACCATGATATCCGGCAGGCTTCCCATTGAGATTGCCATAGAAACGTTAGTGTCATACTGGCTGTCGTTTGCTTCAAATGCATCAACATTCTGCACATTAATCACAGACTTAATATAGCGTGTGTACGCATTATCTGTATACGTGTCATTCTCCGGCATATTGGAATTATTAACACTCGTCATCTTTCCAAGTGTATATTCTATAGTCTCGGGGTAAGCACCGAATGGCGTTGTCCTCGCTTCTTCCATTCTCGCATTGTATTCTTCATTATCATTAGACGCAAAACCAGCCGGGCTTTTACACCCGGCTAATATAAGCATTATTCCTGTGACACCAAATGCCACACTTTTTTTTAATGTTTGCTTTAATCTATTCATATATCTAACCCTTCACTGCACCTGTCATGCTTTCATTATAACATCTTTGCATTATCATAAACAAGGCTGCAATTGGAATTGATATAAGAACTGCTCCTGCTGCAAATCTTGTGTACCATACATCAACATACTCCTTTTCAAGCATCTGCCACAAGCCGATTGCTACGGTATAATACTTCGCATTTGCCCTGCAGATTACTCTTGCAAATATGAAATCTACCCAAGGTGCTATGAATGATGTAAGTATTGTATACACTATAATTGGTTTACTGAGAGGTATTGTTATCTTGGTAAATACCTGCCACTTCGTTGCTCCATCTATCATAGCAGCCTCATCTATTGTCTTAGGGATAGTATCAAAGAATCCCTTTGCAATGTAAAACTGTATTCCTGATGATGCTGAATATACAAGCACAAGTGCAACTCTTATCATTGCTCCTTCTGAAAGTCCTACTGCTTTAAGTATATAATATACAGCAACCATCGCCATAAATGCAGGGAAAAGTCCAAGTATCATTGCAATATTCATCATTGCTTTTCTCATCTTAAACTTAAGCCGTGACATACAGTAAGCAACTGACAGAACAAAAAATGTAGATATAATACACGAGAATACTGCTATTATCAGTGTATTGGTAAACATTCGTGGAAAATTAAGTATTCCTGTATCTGTAAAAAGCTTTACATAATTATCAAGTGAATACTGCTTTGGGAAGAAGGAGCTTGTATAAGCACCCTTCTGAGCCCTGAAGCTTGTGAGGAGTATCCAGAAAAGAGGACTTACCCACACTATCGCTAATATTGTAAGCACTGTATGTGCCAGTATATTTTTAATAGTCTTTTTCTTTTTCACTGGAATCCCTCCTCATCTTTATACGCTTTCGTTCTTCTGTATACAAGCAGTGAACCAATCGCTAAGAATATGAATGTCATAATACCGATAACAGCACCAAGATTATAATACTGATAATCTATTGTCATCTTGTACAGCCATGTTACCAGAAGGTCTGTCTTTCCTGCCGTTGCACCTGCCATAACAGGATCTCCCTTAGTCAGCAGATAAACAATATTAAAGTTATTAATATTAGCAGTAAATGTAGTGATAAGATATGGTGCCGTTACAAATAACATATATGGCATTGTTATCTTAATGAACTTGACAAATCCATTAGCTCCATCTACATCTGCTGCCTCATACAGTTCCATAGGTATATTCTGTAATATACCTGTAACCTGCAGAATAGTATATGGAATACCTATCCACAGATTGACCACGATTACTGTGATTCTTGCCCAAGTCGCATTTGTAAAGAATGGCAGTGATTTTGTTATCCAGCCTGCATTCTTTAAAACAACATTTATAATTCCATCCTGTGCCAGCATGCTTCTGACAATAAGAAGTGAAACAAACTGTGGAATTGCGATTGAAAGTATAAATATAAATCTCCAGAAAGCCTTGAATTTCGTACCCTTTCTGTTGATAAGCAGTGCAACAAGTATTCCGAATATGTAATTAAGAAATGTTGCAAATACTGCCCACACTATAGTCCAGCCAAATACTGACCAGAAGGACTGTCCTATCATGCTTCCTGAATCGAATATCTGCTTGAAATTCTCAAGTCCTACCCAGTCGAAAAGCACCAGATGATTGTTAACCTTACTATAATTAGTAAATGCCATGCTTATCATGAAAATAAGTGGAAGTATTGTAAATATAAGCACACCTGATACCGGAAGTGTAAGCAGCAGCTTATGAAGGTTCTCATTAAACAGCGACTTCACATCTTCTGCAAATGTGTTTATATGCTTTCCTTTTTCCTTTAACAGCTCCAGCTTATATGAGCTTTTCACAGCACCCGCTGCAACTATTATGTAAGCTATAATCATGAATATTGTTGCTATTCCATACAGAAGTATAAGAAGTGAATTATCACCTGCAACATACTCATATATTCCAAGCTTCTCATTCCAGACCTCCTGCTGCGGTCTGCTTCCAAGACCTGGAAGCATTGCAAGGCAGTTAATTCCCTTCATAATCATAAAGCATACAAAGGCTGCTTCTATAGCTATATACATAATTCCCTTTATAATCTGCTTTCCTACAAGATTACCAAGTCCTGGAATCAGAATGCTTAACTTCGTAAATATATTTCCTTTTCTAAATGATTCAGTGAACTTAACTGCCATTATGCGCCACTCCTTTCAGCATTTAATCGCTATCAATTATTTTGCAATTGATGTATTAATCTGCTTATAGAAATCCTGTGTCTTAGCTGCTGCATTATCTGCTGTTATTTCACCATTTACAATTGCCTTAGCAAAGTTCTGTGCAGGTGTCCAGTAATCATTCATGCCTGTTACTGTTGGCTGGATTACTGATGTCTTATTAAATGTATCATTCTGTGCTGTTACAAGTGCATCCTTCTTTACTTCATCAGTTGCAAGAAGCTCTGTATTACAAGGAATAACACCTCTTAATTCATAGTGCTTCTTCTGTGCATCCTTGCTTCCAAGATACTTTGCAAGTGCAACTGCTACCTGCTGATACTTGCAGTTAGGATTAACTGCGATTGCCTTAGAACCTGCAAATGCTAACATCTGCTTGTCTTTTCCACCAATCTTTACTGTAGGAAGTGAAACTGCTCCAAATTTGTCTCCAAGAATCTCTTTAACACTCTTATAATCCCATGATCCTGAGAAGTAAGCTCCAACTGAACCATCTCTTAAACCAGCGATACCAACGCCCTGAAGGTCATTAACAAAGTTAGGATTATTTACAAGTGAAACCATTGCCTGTGTTGCCTGTGTTCCCTTATCTCCTGAGATATCAACACCGGCTGAATTATCTTTTCCGTCTTTTCCAAAATATGTACATCCATTAGCAAGGAAGAATGATGACATATACCAGCCCTCTGTAATATTGAAAGCTACCTTATCCTTCTGAAGCATTTTATCAAGGCTCTTTACATCACTGTCTGTGAATTTGCTCTTGTCATAGTACATAAACCATGTGTTAGTTGTGAATGGTACTCCGTATACAGCTCCATCTACTGATACTGAATCCACAATTGCATCTGAGTTAGTTTTCTTAACATAATCTGCTGTCTCTCCACCAAGCTTTGCAATAGCATTAGCATCAACAAGTGTCTGAAGCTGGTCGTTAGCAAAGAAGTATACATCTCCTGAATTCTCCGGATCCTGTGGAACTATCTTTCCTGCGTCCTGCTCTGAGCATACACCGTATTCAAATGTTAAATCCCAGTCAGGATGCTCTGAATTGAACTGGTCACACATTGTCTGCAGCCATTTGCCGTTCTCATCTGCCTGATCTTCTGCACAGCCCCATACCTTGATTGTAGCTGTGATTTTTTCCTCACCTGCTGCTGTGTCATCCTTTTTAGCATTGCCACAACCTACAAAAAGTGACCCACACATTGTTGCTGCCATCACTGCAGCTGCTAATCTCTTAAACTTCATAAAAAACCCTCCTTAATAATTATCCGAGACAGCTTTGATTACTGTCCTCTTTTGATAATCTAATTATATTAAGGAGGGGTTAATATTAAAATATAAGATATTTTAGAAACATATCAGTTTTTTGTGTTGTATGGTTTTGCAGGGAATTTTATTGTTATTGTTGTTCCCTCATCAGGTATGCTCTGCACTTCCAGATGATAGCTTTCACCGTAATAAAGCCTTATTCTGTCGTTAACATTTCTCGCACCATACCCTTTTGACTGGACTGTTAAGAAGTTTTGGGCAGTTTCTTTGTCCATTCCTACACCGTTATCAGACACGGTTACACATACAAGCTTTTTACCTTCTTCATCCGTCTGCATCCTGGCCTCTACGGTTATTATGCCTTTCCTGTCTGTCAGCAGATCTATACCGTGGTCTATTGCATTTTCTACCAATGGCTGAAGTATAAGGTTTAAAGATTCGCATGGCATAACTTCCTCTGATACATTTATCACCACATCAAATGAGTTGTCATGCATTATCTGCTGAATCTTAAGATACGACTGCATGTTGCTTAATTCCTGCTCAAAGCTCAGTATATTCTTTCCCTTATTAAGCGATGTACGGTAGTAGTTAGACAATGCGAGTGTTATCTCACTTATATCTTCCTGCTCATATTCTATCGCTTTCCAGTTGATAAGTGACAATGAATTATAGAGGAAATGTGGATTAATCTGTGCCCTTAATGCCCGCATCTCTGATTCTTTCTGGCTTATACGTCCTTCATATACCTGGGTAATAAGATTCTTAATCTGGGTTGTCATGCTGTTAAAGCTATGGATAAGGTCACCTATTTCATCTTTGTCCTGTGTATTAATTACCGCATCAAAATCTCCATTTTCAACCTTTGCCATACTGTTTTTTAATTTATTAATTCTTCTTGTAATGAAGCCTGTTGTAAATATACTCGCTGCGGCGGCACCTGCAACTGCTACCACAAATGCAACTACAATCATAGTAATCATTGAATTAGCTGACCTGAGTACAAGTTTTCTCGGTTCATAGACATATACTGTCCATCCGGTAACAGAGCTTTCCTTCTTTACTACCGAGTAACCTTCTGTATTTCCACATGTATCATTATCCCATTCTGCCCCGTCGATTAATGAAAGCAGCTTCTTACTGTTTAATCTGTATCTGGTGTTATTATTTTCAAATGTATCACTGCTGCATATAACTCTTCCATCAGCATCAAGCACCACCATTCCGCAGTTCTGCTCAAGACCACCTGTAAATGAACTCATCATGCTGTCATAATCAACATCTATGTACATAATTCCAAGAATCCCAAGCTGGTCAAGTGTTGACATTTTTCGTGCTGAAACAAGTGTCCTGCTGTCTTCATCAACAAACCACTGTATCTTCGTGCTTTCTGTAGCAGAATTATAAAAAGGCCGGTCTTTAATCTCTTCTATTGGTGCTATGGTAGTATCATGTTTAATAGCTTTATCCACATATATTGTTACCCTGTTAATATCATTGTGAAAATACTTCAATGATGAAAGCATAGGGTCAAATGTAGTGACAATCTGGTTATACATCTCATATGTGCTTTTGTAATCGTACGAAAGCACTCCCGACAGCGTATCATTAAATGTTATATAATTAGACAGGTTATCATACACTTCTATCTGCCCATCCACTGTTGCAACAGACTGCTCCAACGCCCCTTTGATGCTCTTTAAGTCTCTGTCCATAAGAATGTTTCTCATCTGACAGTAGGCAAAAACGAAAAGTACAATCAGGGGAATAAGTCCGGTTACTACATATATGATGACAAGCTTGTTCTGCAACCTTATATCATTGATTCTCTGCTTAATCTTTTTCAACTCAATTCTCCCTGATCTCTGAATTTCTGAGGACTTACACCAAAGTACTCCCTGAAGCTCTGTACAAAATATGAAACATTTGGATAACCCACCTGCTCGCTTATATTCACAATCTTCATGTTCGTACCGGTAAGCAGTTCCTTCGCCTTCTCCATTCTGTACTGTTTAATATATTTGCTCAGATTCTGCCCTGTTTCCTTCTTAAAAAGTGAACTTAAATAGCTTGGTGCAAGATAAACCATATCCGCAAGCTGCTGTGCACCAATCTCTTCACCATAATGGCTATGTATATAGTTCTTTACTGTCTCAATCTCCCGATGTGAAGTGGCCGGCTCTTTTCCGAAACTCTTCTCCAGCAAACCAATATAGTTATTCACAATATCCATAATGCATGAGAAATCCTCTGACTTATAAAGTCTGTCAATCTCCCTTCCAAATTCCGCCTCATCAGCGCCTGGAATATTGTCATAGAAATCTTTTAACAGATTGGAAAATACGAATTTAATGTATATATGCGAGAAGTTCGACTGTCCCCTGTATTTCTTACACAGTGCATCAAAATGTATTCTTAAAAATGTGATATCCTTCATCTTGATATCCTGCTTCATCTGTTTCATAAGTGCATCATCATCAATCTGTACAAGCACAGGTGTATCTTCACTGACATTATCAGAAAAAATGTATCTTCCTGTCTCATAAAACTTATTATTCATCAGTGTATCAACTTCATCCATTACCTGTGGAAGTTCATGATAATCATTGAATAAACCGGACACAGCAATATACATAAACTGCCCTGTCTTTCTGTATATATAGTCATGAATATTTGTAAACATTTCTTCAATGTTCTTATCAATATTACCATCTGCTGTGAGTGATTTATCAGAAAATATGATAACTGACTGTAATGGGTTAAGATTAAGATACTGATAATCCAGTTCCCCGGTTACCTCTTTAAATATATCTTCACCTGTATCATATTTTCCAAAGAAATCAGTATTAAATTCTATAAGTGCAAGTCTGTTGTATCCTGCCAGAAAATCCCCATTATCAAGTATTCCTGATGCATCACCGGAGTTGAGCAGCGTATACATGTAGTACTGTTTTATAAAGTTAGCCTGCCGGTTATAGTCCTCGTCCTTCTTGTGTTCCTCGTCAAGCTCTGTTATAACCCCTGTAATTGTCGAACTGAATTCTGACGGGTCAACCGGCTTTAATATATAATCTTTAACTCCTAATTTAACTGCCAGCTTGGCATACTCAAACTCGTTATAGCCTGAGAATATAATTGTCTTTAAACTGATGTCGTTGTGCATCACATTCTTAATAAGCTCTATTCCGTCCATAAACGGCATCTTAACATCTGTAAGCAGTATATCTATATGTCCCATTCCTGTATTCTTGTCAGATGTCAGATATTCCAGTGCCTGCTTTCCGTTGCACGCCTCAAATACCCCAAGTTCAATTCCCATTCTCTTAAGAAGCATTCTTATTCCGCTTCTTTCAATCTTTTCATCATCCACTATAAGTATATTATACATAAATCTACCCCGAAACTTTCCTCATTCACGAACTTTCGCTCTTATAATGATTATAGCTTCCGGGGCAGTTATTATCAACTTATTTAGTTATATTAAAGATGCCATATATCTTCATTGTACTGTTGAATTGTTCTGTCTGATGAGAAAAATCCGGCATTTGCAATATTAACGAGCATTTTTCCGGCCCACACATATCTGTCGTCATAATCTGTGAGAGCCTTTTCCTTGGTTCCTATATAGCTTCGTAAGTCAAGCAATGCCATAAACCAGTCTTTTCCTACAATCTCATTATACAGTCTGTTAAGACTATGAGAATCACCTGCCTGAAGCATAACATCCGATATTATAAAATCTACACATTTTTTTATAAGAGCATCTGTCTCATAAAGCTTCTTTGCGTTATAGTCACATTTTTCATAATGTGCAATAACTTCATCACTTGTTGCGCCAAATGTATATATATTATCTTTACCTACAAGCTCTGCAATCTCAACATTAGCACCATCCATTGTTCCTAATGTCACAGCACCATTGAGCATGAATTTCATGTTGCCTGTTCCTGATGCTTCTTTAGATGCAAGTGATATCTGCTCTGATATATCACATGCAGGAATCAGCTTCTCTGCCAGTGTTACATTGTAGTTCTGGACAAGCACAACCTTAAGGTAAGGACTTACATCTTTATCGGCCTCAATAACCTTACTCAATGTAAGTATCAGATGAATTATATCCTTCGCAATTGTGTATGCAGGTGCAGCCTTTGCGCCAAATATCACTGTAACAGGAGTCTTTGGAATGTTGCCTGCCTTGATGTCAAAATATTTATATATTATATACAGTGCGTTCATCTGCTGTCTTTTATATTCATGCAGACGCTTTATCTGTATATCGTATATTGACTGTGGATTAATCTCTATTCCCTGTGTCTGCTTAAGGTATTCTGCAAGATTTCTCTTGTTGTCTGTCTTAATCTCAAGAAGATTATCGTAAACATTTTTATCACCGGCAAACTTTAAAAGGTCTTTTAACTTTTCTGCGTCATGTCTGTATTCACTTCCGATAAGTGTCTCAATGTATTTCGCAAGTCCATTATTACAGTGGATAAGCCACCTTCTGAATGTGATTCCGTTAGTTTTGTTATTGAACTTCTCCGGATATATCCTATAGAAATTATTAAGCTCCGTATTCTCTAATATCTCAGTATGAAGCTTTGCTACTCCGTTGACGCTCATTCCATAATGAATATCGATGTGTGCCATGTGAACGAGATTATTATCGTCAATTATATACACTGATTTATCTGTGTACTTCCCACGCACTCTTCTGTCAAGCTCTTTTATAATCGGCATAAGCTGTGGCACAACCCTGTTAAGATAATCCACAGGCCATTTTTCAAGGGCTTCGGCAAGGATTGTGTGATTAGTATACGCACAGCTTTTTGATACAATATCAATTGCTTCATCCATTGTTATCGGACTTCCATCTATATCTCCATTTTCTGTAAGAAGTCTTATAAGCTCCGGGATTACCATTGTCGGATGCGTATCGTTAATCTGGATTACTGCAAGGTCTGGCAGATTCTTAAATGTTTTTCCGGTGTTAATACATTTGTCCCTGCACTCATCTAATATAAGCCTTGCTCCATTGCTTACCATGAAATACTGCTGATAGATTCTAAGAAGCCTTCCCTGTTCGTCACTGTCATCAGGATAAAGAAACAGTGTAAGGTTCTTGGCAATATCTGACTTATCAAAGTCTATGCTGTCACCTTTTACGATGCTCTCATCAACTGTCTCCACATCAAACAGATGAAGCTTATTCGTTCTCTTTTCTCCGTACACATTGATATCATACATTCTTGAAACCACACTGATTTCACCGAAATTGATAGTGTATGTCACATCTGTCGGAACAAGCCAGCTGTCCTTACCAATCCATGGATTAGGCACTTCCTTCTGCTTTCCATTCTCAAACACCTGCTTAAAAAGTCCAAGATGATAATTAAGTCCGATTCCGTCACCATTAAGGCCAAGGTTAGCAATTGAATCAAGGAAGCATGCAGCAAGTCTTCCAAGTCCGCCATTACCAAGTGACGGCTCTACTTCCAGTTCTTCAATATCTGAAAGATTCTTTCCTGCCTGTGTAAGTTCTTCCTTAACTTCATCATAAATTCCTAAGTTAATAAGATTATTGGATAAAAGCTTTCCTATAAGGAACTCTGCAGAAATGTAGTATACCTTTCTGCCATTGTCTTTCACTATTCTATCACGTCCCTTTTGTGCAACCAGCTTCATAAGTGCATGAAAGCACTCCTCGTTGCTGCATAAGTGCAAGTCTTTTCCATATTCTTCCAAACATATAGTGTTAAGCATATCGTTGCCCTCCATTCTTGTATTTATATTTTATTATAGGGTTGCTGGAAAAATTCTCTTGCTTTATAATGGGATAAACTTGTACTATTCTATCATATTTAAGGAGAACCTTATGAATATAACAGATTACGGACCGCTGAAAGAAACCAAGTCTCATTTCGATTCAGATTTTTTATATAATACTTACCCATGTTCCATCCCGCTTGATTTTACAGAAGTTCCGCTGCACTGGCATAATGAAATGGAGCTTATATACATCAAGAAGGGATGCATGATCGTAAGCGTTGACCTTGATTATTCTGTTGTAAATGCAGGGGATATTGTTGTTGTCATGCCCGGACATATCCATTCTATTATCCAGAACGAGAGTGATTCATGCGAATACGAAAATATTCTTTTTAATCTTGATATGCTTGTTAGCAGGCAGTGTGATTATGATACCGTGAGCTTTTTTAACGGAATTTCCGGCTTTAAGGGGTATTGCCCTCCTGTTATCAGTAAAACTGTGCCACACTATTCTGATTTAATTCATTATATTGATGAAGCTGACAATATATGCAAATATTTCCCTGACGGGTACAGGCTGAAAATCCGTGCATGTCTTTTTAATTTCTTCTTTGAACTTAATGCACATTTTTACACCCATACAGATATGTCTGCACACTTGTCTGATGATAAGATGGATAAGCTGAAACTGGTACTTAATTATATTGAAAAGAACTTCGCTCATACAATATCGATTGAAGAGATTGCACAGTGGTGTCATTTCAGCCAGTCGCATTTTATGAAGTTTTTTAAGAACTGCACCGGAACATCTTTTATCACTTACTTAAACGACTACCGGCTTATTATTGCTGCAAGAATATTAAAAACCACAACCCAGCCGGTTATTATAGTGGCTTCGGATTGTGGTTTTGATAATATATCTTACTTTAATAGAAAATTCAAAGAAAAATATGGTGTTTCTCCGAGGGAATTCAGGAAAATTTTATAACTCTTTATAAGTTTATATAACCTTTTATAACTTCCATATCATTTTTCGCTTGATTCACTATCAATTGATAGTTATACTATTAATTGATAGTGAGTCAAGTAATTTATATGGAGGTGATAATCATTAAAATTCCAATTCAATCAACAAAGAAAGATGTAAAAAATTTTTTAAACGAACTAATGACAATCTTGAATTCCCAGAATTTTAATGAAGATAATGATTTAATAATCATTAGATCCACCAAAGATGACATACAATTTTCAACCAGATATCTTATGCTAGATCTCGATTATGATACATCCGATATTGTTGAAAGATTAAAGGAACTTACTTTAGCTGAATATTCAGAAACACTTATTGATAAAGATGACAGCAATCCACCATTATTATTTGTTTTTGGCAAATCTATAGATAATAAGCTTGTTTATATTAAACTTAAGATCAAAGGAAATACATCAAAAAAGATACTATGTCTATCATTTCATTATGCAAGACATAATATGAATTTTCCATATAAATAATGGCGTAATGTGAAAGGAGCAATAGCAATGAATGATTACAATCTTATAAGAACAATTCAAATAGAGTGTCCTCTATGTGGTAAAATTCATGAAGTTGAAGAAAGAAAACGTATTGCTGCGACAATTATTAAAGATGAAAAAGTCACCTATGAAGAAATATACTATTTCTGTCCTGATAGCGACGAAGAAGAGAATGAATTTACAACTGGCAAAATAGAGAACATCAACCTCTTGAACGCACGTAACACATATAGAAAAGCCAAAGGATTACTTACCTCTGACCAGATTGTTGCAATAAGAAACATGTATGATTTATCCCAGGTTGATTTAGCAAGATTACTTGGTTGGGGAGAAGCAACAATTTCAAGATATGAAAGCAAAGCCATTCAAGATGAAGCATATGATAATATGCTTAGAATCATTAAAAAAAATCCGAAAGCTGTTCTTGAATTATTGCAGAAAAATACTGATAAATTTAGTACTTCCAAACTAATATCAATAAAGCAAAAAATTATGGAAAATCTCAGTTCTTCTGGAATGGAATTTCTTTCCCGTCAATCTCTTGAAAGTGAATATATCAGATTTCAAGAACCATGCGATGCTAATGGTAATACGCTTTTAAATATAGACAAACTTGAAGCCGTCATATCCTATTATGCAAAAAGAGTCAATAATTTATTTAAAGTAAAATTAATGAAAATGCTTTGGTATGCTGACTCTCTTTCTTTCAAGAATTATCAAAGAACTATAACTGGTTTGGTTTATTGTCATGACTCAATGGGAGCTTTACCAATAGGACACTATAAAATTGTTGGTCTGCAAAATGTCAACATGCAGGAAGAAGACGGCTTTGAAATAACCAAATACCATTTTCTTGTCAATGAAAATATAAATGAAAATATTCTGTCAACTGAAGAACGGAATGTTTTAGATGCTGTAATAAACAAATTCAATTCTTTCAAATCCCAGGAAATTGTTGAATATATGCATGAAGAAATTGCTTATAAAAAGACTAATGATAAAGAAATTATACCTTTTAGTCTTGCAAGACAAATAAAGGATTTCTAATGGCATATTTTAAAAAATCCTGCTCTCAGGCAGCCCAAACCACCTGAAAGCAGGATTATCTTTTTAATTATTAACAGATTACATTAAACCATGTGCTCTGTTGTAAGCATTACATATCTTATTAGAATTCTTGATAAGAATATGCATTGCAACAAATGGTCCAATTCCACAGATAAAAGCACCAAAAATCTGCCATAAAAGAACAGTTGTACCATTCTCCTGGATTGAAAGTCCATAACGAGGTCCGTTAGCTGCAAGTCTGTTACCAAGATTATAGTACCAGAACCATGCATATATACCACATGTTATGAGTGATAACAGAATAAATGCAACAAGTCCTGATGTATTCTCTCCATCTCCCTCACATGCAATATTAACATCATGTGCCATCTTGTAAATGAAATAATAGCTGTATATTCCACATGTGATAATTGAAAGAATTATGTATGAGGCAAGACCTCTGTCATCCTTTAATCTTGTACCTGAGTATGGTGGGATTGTGCCATTATTATAACCATTGCTGTAATTCTGATTAGCATTGTAACCCTGATTATTATTCTGGTTATTGCTGCCTGTAAAGCTCTGCTTTACCTCATTAAAAGCACTTCCTAGTTCCTGCTCAGCCTTGTTGAATACCTGACTTGCCTGACTTGCAATATCCTGCTCTGGCGAACAATTTGCTCCACAATATGGGCAGAACTTTGTTGAATCTGGAATCTGTTTTCCACATTTTGTACAAAACATATTAATTCCCTCCCCTTCATAAATTTAGTTTCCGAATGATACGGAATAGGATATTGTTCTGAGGTTCAAAAACCACAATATCTCCAGTTCCAATAAACATTCTATACAAGTAAACTATAACAAATGCACCTGCCATTGTAAACATGAAAATTTTATAAAATTTAATATTTATTTTAGATTTAAGAAGCATAACTATCACAACAACTGGCGGCAGGAAAAACAGTGGATGATACATGAACGCTTCATGTATATTAAAATGCAGTAAAGCTATCCATGCTCTCGACATTCCGCAGCCTGCACACGATATTCCCGTTATGTATTTTATAGGACATGTAACCCCGAAACTTTCAAGTATTACATACAGCACAACAACTGCTGTAACTGATGTTATCACTTCTATTCTATTTAATCTTCTTTTATCTGCATTGCCTCCGCTCATTATTCCCCCTGATAATGCTTTTTATTACATTATAATCTCTCCTGCAAGCAATGCAAGACAAGGAAGCGTAATTATGCTAATCAATGTTGACAAAGTAACTGCACCGACAGCCAGCTTCTGGTCATGTCCGAACTTAATTGCAAAAAGTGTTGTAATAGCCGCACACGGGCATGCCTCAAGTATAATTGTAATAACAGCAACCATTCCACGGGCATGTATCAGATACATAACCAGAGTACAGATTACCGGTATAATAAACATCCTGAGAATAACTGTAAAATACACTCTTTTATCCTTTAAGATACTCAATAACGGGAACTGTGAAATAGTAATTCCTGTTATTATCATAGACAACGGGGTATTCATGCCTCCTACAACATTAAATGTATCCTTTAAAACATCCGCAACCGGAATTCTTGCAAGGAATATAACAAGACCGACCGCAACCGATATAATTGGTGGGCATGTAACTATCTTCTTTAACAGTTCCTTAAAACTCATACTCTCTGAAACATACACAATTCCGACAGTCCATAAAAGAATATTAAACACTGTAACATATACGCTCGCATACAGTACACCTTCTGAACCGTACATAGCCTGAATAAGTGGAAATCCCATATAAGCCGCATTAGAAAATGTAGTTGCAAATCTTATAATACCGCGCACTTCATTTTTCATCAAAAATGTTATGCCAATCGATAAAGCCATTCCTATACATATAGTAAGTATGCTGTAAAAAAGCATTCTGCCCATATTCTTAAGAATCTCGGCATTATATCCTGACATGTAAGAATTAATAATCATGAATGGAACAACGAAATATATAAGAAGGTTAGAAAGCATACCCTTGCCCTCTTCATTAACCATCTTAATCTTTCCTATAACAACTCCACTCAATATAAGTATGAATAATTCAAATACCTGCTTCGCAGTAATAAGCGCTAAATCCACAGCTCTCTTATCCTCCTTTTCATACACGCAAAAACGTGTTATATATTTCATCTTCTGAAATATATAACATGTTAATAGCAAAGTCAAGTAAAAATCTAATACTTTATCTCTGGCATAAGCTCTGCACTTATTACATTAAGCATACGTTCCATTGTCTCTAACTCTTCTTTAGAAAATCTGTCCTCAATCCTGCCCATTACAGTCTTAAGATATGTATTGCTGATATTATAATAATCTATATACTTCTGTGTTACCTCGAGATGATACTCTCTCTTGTCTTCCTCAGACTGTACTTTCTTTAAGTATCCCTTCTTAACAAGGTTATTAATCTTATACGCCGCGTTAGGAGATGATATATTTGCCATATCAGCAAACTGTGCCACAGTAGGTTTATCAAGTGCATATATTATCTCCATGCAGAAAGTTTCTACAGTTGTAAGAGATGTCTCCCTCTCCTGTAGCTTTTCAAACATTTTCTGATAAAAATGCATCTTAAACTTCGTATATACCTTACTAAAAGAATCCTGCAGCACCTTACTTTACCTCCAAAGCTTTTTTAATTGTTTATTATTATAACAATAGCTCTATTCTATTGCAAATGTAAGTTCAGCTGACACTGCAAGTTTTCCGTCAACATAAGCTTCTGCCTTTCCTACTCCCACAGGACCTTTTCTTGCTATAATCTCGCATGACAAGGAAAGCACATCCCCAGGTGTGACCTGAGCCTTAAACTTAGCATTTTTAATTCCTGCAAAAAGTGCTATATGTCCCTTATTCTTTTCTTCCGACAATAAAGCAACTGCTCCAGTCTGTGCCAGTGCCTCAATAATAAGTACTCCCGGCATTACCTTCTTCTGCGGAAAATGTCCTACAAAATGCATTTCATTGGCAGATACACATTTAATACCACAAGCCTTCTTTCCAGGCTCACACTCCGTTATCCTGTCTACTAATAGAAATGGATATCTGTGTGGCAAAATCTGCTGTATTTCATCTGAATTAAGCTGCATCTTTACACCACCTTTCTAAGCACGATGGACGCATTATGTCCACCAAAGCCAAGTGAATTAGACATAGCATAATCAACTCTTGACTCTCTTGCCTTATTTGGAACGATATCAAGATCACAGTCATCATCCGGCACCTGATAATTAATGGTTGGTGGAATTATATTATTCTTTACAGCAAGTGCCGATATAATTGCCTCAACAGCACCACTTGCACCTAACATATGTCCTGTCATCGACTTTGTTGAGCTTACCGCAAGCTTGTACGCATGTTCTCCAAATGCCATCTTTATCGCATTAGTCTCTCCCTTATCATTAAGCTTTGTACTTGTCCCATGCGCATTAATATAATCAATATTCTCTGGTTTTATTCCTGCATCCTTAACAGCCTCAGTCATTGCCTGTGCTGCCATGCTTCCGTCTTCGAGAGGGGCTGTAACGTGGTTTGCATCACATGTTGAACCATATCCTGCAATTTCACAGTATATCTTAGCGCCTCTTTTCAGTGCATGTTCATACTCTTCAAGGATAAGCACACCTGCTCCTTCTCCCATAACAAATCCGCTTCTTTCTTTATCAAACGGAATAGAAGCCCTGTTGACATCTTCTGCTTTGCTTAATGCATGCATTGATGTAAAACCACCAATTCCAAAATCAGTTATACAGCTTTCTGCACCTCCGCACACAATCACATCCTGATATCCATCCCTGATCTGTCTTAATGCATCTCCAACAGCATTGGTTCCACTGGCACATGCAGTAACAACACATGTACACATTCCATGTAGTCCGAATCTGATTGCAACATGTCCAGCCGCCATATTAGTTATCGACATTGGCACAAAATGTGGCGAAACTCTGTCATATCCTTTACTTTCGCCTCTTAAGCATTCTCTCTGTATAGTTGTAAGTCCACCAATTCCACTTGATAATATAACACCACATCTTAATGTGTCTTCTTTGCCAAAATCTATAGCTGAATCCTTCACTGCTTCATCTGCAGCAGCAAGTGCATATATCGTGAAATCGTCCATTTTCCTTAATTCTGCTTTATCAACAATACTCTCTGCGTCAAAGCCTTTTACTTCACCGGCAAGCTTGACTGCACTGTTTTCTGTATTAAAATGTGTTATCTTACCAATACCACATTTACCAGCCTTTACAGCTTCCCACATATCATCAACATTGTTTCCGACAGGAGTAACTGCTCCCATACCTGTTATTACAACTCTTCTCATATTGCCATTCCTCCGTCTACACAAAGTACCTGTCCGGTTATGTATCGTGCTCCGTCACCCGCAAGAAATGCTACTGTTTCTGCAATATCTTCCGGCTTTCCCATCTCTTTAAAAGGTATATTCTCCACCACTTTTTCTTTAACAGCATCTGACATTGCTCCGGTCATATCAGTTTCAATCATTCCCGGTGCAACCGCATTTACAGTAATATGTCTTGACGCAAGCTCTCTTGCAAGTGACTTCGTCATGCCAATAACACCTGCTTTACTTGCAGAATAATTAACCTGCCCTGCATTGCCCATGACACCTACAACAGAACTCATATTAATAATTCTTCCTGCTCTCTGTCTTAACATAAGTCTTGAGACCCCACGCATCATATAAAATGTACCCTTTAGATTCACATCTATAACTGCATCGAAATCCTCATCCTTCATACGTCCAATAAGATTGTCCTTAGTAATTCCTGCATTATTAACAAGAATATCAATTCTTCCGCCAAGTAAATCCACGGCTTCCTTAATTAAACGCTCACATTCCTCTGAATCACTCACATCTGCCTTAATTGCATGGATTTCAATTCCATACTCTCTGCATAAATTAACTGTTTCACTGGCAGCCTCATCACCTGAACGGTAGCTGAATACAATATCCGTTCCTTCACTTGCAAGCTTAACGCATATAGCCCTTCCTATTCCCCTGCTTGCACCTGTAATAAGTGCTTTTCTTCTCTCAGTCATTCCCTATCCTTTCCAAATCAATGTCAGATTTGCTCAACCAAAGCTTATATGTCCGATTTATTCAATCTATAATCTGTCATAATCTCATTAATAAGTTCCTGTACGCTCATTATCCGGTCAACTCTGTCTGCATTACTTCCTGCAAAAAACAGTCCATTATCCCAGTCACCCTTAACTGCTGCTATAAGTGCCCTGCTTATGCAATATGGTATACTGTCATCCTTCTTACATGCTGTAAGACAACCATTACATTTTCTTGCCGTGAAGGTTTCTCCTGCATCAAGCCTTTCAAGCAGTGGGCTGTTAATTGCACGTGCCGGCATTCCAACAGGACTTTTAATAATACGGATGTCTTCTCTCTTTGCATTAACAATAGCCTGTTTAAATGTATCTGAAGCATCACATTCATTGGTAGCAATGAATCTTGTCGCAATCTGTACACCTGCAGCACCTTCATTTACATAATGTGCCATATCTTTGCCATCAAACACACCTCCAGCGACAAAAACCGGGATATCCGCACCGTACTCTTCTATTACAGCAAGTACATCTGACAATATTTCATCGTTACTCTGTGTTTTTCCCTGTGTAATATCATCTGCACCAAAGCCTAAATGTCCTCCTGCCATGCTTCCTTCAATAATGAACATATCCGGATACACATCATAATGCTTCTTATAAGTTTTCATAATTATCCTGGCAGCCCTGCCACTTGAAACAATGGGTGCTGCCAGTGTATCTGTTCCCTTAGTAAACTGTGGCAGATTAAGTGGAAGTCCTGCACCTGAGATAATAATATCTGCTCCTGCTGAAACTGCGGTCTTACAGCTTTCCTCATAATGAGAAACTGCAGTCATAATATTTACAGCTACAAGTCCCTTCTTTGTACTTTCTGCTGCAATCTGCTTAGCTCTCTTAATATGGTAATCAAGTGCCCTTAGATTCGCCTTAAAGGGGCTGCTCTTAAAATCCTGTTCATCATAACCTGCATTAACAGAACTGATAACTCCACATGCCCCATTTGCTGCGACTGCACCTGCAAGGGATGAAAGAGAAACTCCGACACCCATACCGCCCTGAATTACCGGAACATCAAGCACTTTGTCCTTAATCTGCATACAATTCCTTTCGCACAGCCTCATATTCTTCATATATTTGTTCAAATATTTTCTCAATTGGCTGTATCTTATCAATCTGGCCTGCAACCTGACCTGCCATCAGTGAGCCATTCATTGTGTCACCGTCAAACACTGCCTTACGAAGAGAACCTAATGTATATTTCTCAAGTTCCATCTTATCAGCACCTGCCTTCTCCTGCTTTACATACTCGCGTGACATCTCATTTTTAAGAACACGCACAGGAGTACCAGCAATTCTTCCTGTAACTATCGTGTCATTATCCTTTGCTTTAAGTATTGCCTGCTTATAATTATCATGTATAGGACACTCTGTACTTGCCAGAAGACAAGTTCCCATCTGTACACCTGCCGCACCAAGTGCAAATGCTGCTGCAAGCTGTCTGCCATCTGCAATTCCTCCAGCTGCAATAACCGGAATATTCACACTGTCAACTACCTTTGGGACAAGCGTCATAGTTGTCATCTCGCCGACATGACCACCACTTTCTGTTCCCTCTGCAACTACTGCATCAGCTCCGAAGCGCTCCATTCTTATTGCAAGTGCTGCACTTGAAACAACTGGTATAACCATCATTCCGTTAGCCTTCCATTTTTCCATATATTTAGCCGGACTTCCTGCTCCTGTTGTTACAATCTTTACATTTTCTTCCACAAGCAGTTCTGCCATTGCATCAGCTTCCGGATTCATAAGCATAAGATTCACACCAAATGGTTTATCCGTAAGTGTTCTGCATTTTCTTATGTTTTCACGAAGCATATCCGTGTTCATTCCACCAGCTCCAATAAGCCCCAGTCCGCCTGCATTACTAACTGCAGCTGCAAATTCTCCTGTTGCAATATTAGCCATTCCGCCCTGTATAAACGGATATTTTATTCCTAACATCTTATCTAATCTCATTATGCTGCTCCTTATTATGTCTCTATCAAAGCACTGCTCCAGCTAAGCCCCGCCCCAAAGCCCGCAAGAATCAGCTTTCTGCCCTTGTCAAAGCATCCGCTTTGTGCTAACTCATCTAGTGCTATTGGGATACTTGCCGCAGATGTATTACCATATTCCGCTATATTTATATAGAACTTATCTTCATGTCCCGGATATTTCTTCTTTACATGATTGATAATTCTTTCATTAGCCTGATGGCACACAATATAATCTATGTCATCAAGTGTCATGTCCGATTTTTTCAATATTTCATCAATTCCCTGTTTAAGAACATCAACTGCAAAACGGAACACCGCATTTCCATTCATCTTTACATATGCATCCTGTGCACCTATACCTCTGCATACAAGTACATCAGTATCGCCTCTTGTGTAATTAATCTGTCTATACATATTGTCAGCCGCTTTTATAAGAACTGCACCTGCACCATCTCCAAAAAGCACGCATGTTGAGCGGTCTGTATAATCTAATATCTTAGACATCTGCTCGCTGCCAATAAGCAGTATGTATTTATAATCAGTGCTGTTAAACAGTGCCTGTCCAACATTTAATGCATGCAGAAAACCTGTACATGCACTGCTTAAATCAAATGCAAGTACATTCTCTGCCAATCCGAGTTCCTTCTGTACAATTGCTGCAGTAGATGGGAATGCATTATCAGCCGTTGAAGTTGCAACTATAACTGCACCTATTTCTGCAATATCCACACCTGATGCTTCTAACGCTTCATATGCTGCTCTGACTGCAAGTGATGTAGTATTTTCCTGTGTACATCTGTATCTTTTCTTAATACCTGTTCTTGTTGTTATCCATTCATCATTTGTATCAACAATCCGGCTTAAGTCATCATTCGTAATTATCTCTTCTGGGAGTGCTTTCCCTGTGGACACTATCTGAATGCCTTTCACTTTATCTCTCCCCTGTCTATATTCCTGAATTTGTCATATCTTGAATTAACAAGCTCTTTTGATTTCATCCTGCCAAGAATTCCGAGTTCTTTTTCTAACATTCTTGCTATATCTGAAAAACACCTGTCTCCTTCTGCAATTACACCATCAACGAGTCCGGCAGTAAAAAGCTCCTGTGCAGTAAGCTTCATTATCTCACTTGCCTGTGGTGCTTTCTTAGCATCCTTATATATTATTGATGCAAAACCTTCCGGAGACAGAATCGAATATACTGCATTTTCAAGCATATACACCCTGTCGGCTGCTGCCAGTGCCAATGCACCGCCACTTCCGCCTTCACCTGTGATTACAGATATAACAGGTACTGTAAGCTTAAGCATTGCTGCTATACTTCCCGCAATCGCATTACTCTGTCCGTTGCTTTCTGCTTCCATGCCTGGATATGCACCTGGCGTGTCAACAAATGTTATGACAGGTCTCCTGAATTTTTCAGCCTGTTTCATAACACGGACTGCTTTTCTATACCCTTCAGGTGACGCCATTCCGAAGTTATATCTTATATTCTCTTCTATATTCTTTCCTTTACGGTTTCCAATAACAGTTACCGTTTTTCCATTAAATGAAGCAATTCCTGCAACAAGGCTTTTATCGTCTTTATAGTATCTGTCACCATGCATTTCTATAAAATCATCGAAAAGCACTTCTATGTATTTCATAATATCCGGACGGTCACTTTTTCTGGCTGCAAGGACTTTCTCATATGGTGTTAAAACATTTTCACTGCTCATGCTTCTCCTCCGGTATTCACATGCATTTTCAATATCTTTGATAAAGTCTGCTTCATATCTTTTCTGTCAACTATCATATCTATCATGCCATGTTCTAACAGAAACTCTGAGTGCTGGAAGCCTTCCGGCAGCTTCTGTCCGATAGTCTGTTCAATAACTCTTGGCCCGGCAAAGCATATAAGTGCTCCTGGTTCAGCAATTATAATGTCACCAAGACTTGCAAAGCTTGCGCTCACACCACCTGTTGTCGGATTAGTGAGATATGATATAAATAATCCACCAGCATCCTTGAACTTTTCAATTGCCGCTGTTGTCTTTGCCATCTGCATAAGCGAGAAAAGACCTTCCTGCATTCTCGCTCCACCGCTTGCAGCGAATATTATAAGTGGCAGTTTTCTTTTCATTGCATATTCTGTGAGTCTTGTAATCTTTTCACCTACCGCAATTCCCATGCTTCCCATAAGAAATCTTTTATCCATAACTGCAACAGCTGTTTTGACTCCGCCAATTCGGCATGTTCCAGTAACTACTGCATCCTGCTGGCCTGTCTTTAATCTGTTTGCTTCAACCTTTTTCTCATATCCCGGAAAACTGTTTGGATTGCCTGTCTTAACCTGTGCATACAATTCCCTGAAACTTTTGTCATCACTTATAAGTGCAATTCTTCTTGATGGTGTAAGGCTTCCGTCTGCCTGTTCCTCACTATCCCTTAATCTGTTGATAGTACCCCACCTTTTCTTACGCTTTAAGAAAATGTCATTGATATTCATTTAACTGTAATTCCTTCCTTAAGCCACTTTTCAATTTCGGTATGATTCTTCTCCCAGAAACCTGTATTGTAATTTCCTCTTATAAAATCCTTATGATATGTAAGAAGATGCATGAACTCTCTGTTAGTCTTAACTCCTTCAATTATCAGTTCCTCAAGAGCTCTTCTTAATCGTCTTACCGCCTCAAGTCTGCTGCTTCCAGTCACTATAATCTTGGCAATCATTGAATCATAATACGGACTCACTTCATAACCTTCAAAAAGATGGCTCTCAACTCTTACACCATAACCATCTGGAAAATGTAAGAATTTAATAACTCCCGGTGTAGCCGCATTTATTCTGCACTCAATTGCATGTCCATTGACACATGCTTCTTCCTGAGTGATATTAAGCTTCATTCCGGCAGCTATTCTTATCTGTTCTCTTATAAGGTCAATTCCTGTAACCTGCTCAGTTACCGGATGTTCAACCTGTATTCTCGTGTTCATCTCTATAAAATAGTAGTCACCCTGTTCATTCATAACGAATTCAACAGTTCCTGCACTATAATATCCTGCTGCTGTGGCAGCTCTTACTGCAGTCTCTCCCATGACTGTCCGCTTATCTTTACATAATCTTGCACTCGGAGCTTCCTCTAAAAGCTTCTGATTATTACGCTGGATTGAACAGTCACGTTCTCCAAGATATATTGTATTGCCATATTTATCTGCAAGAATCTGTATCTCAATATGCCGTGGATTGATTATCAGCTTCTCTATGTACATATCATCGTTGCCAAATGCAGCTTTAGCTTCACTCTTAGCGGTTTCAAATGCATTTTCTATATCTTCTCTGCTGAATGCCTTGCGCATTCCTTTTCCACCGCCTCCAGCTGACGCTTTAATAAGTACAGGATAACCAATTCTTTCTGCAATGTGTGCTGCTTCCTCTGCTGTTGCAACCAGCCCATCAGAGCCGGGTACAACCGGAACCCCGCATTCAATCATAAGCTGCCTTGCCGACTGTTTATCTCCCATGCTGCTTATTATGTCCGCCGATGGTCCTATAAATATAAGATTGTTCTCCTCACATTTTCTTGCAAAAGCAGCATTTTCGGACAGAAAACCATAACCAGGGTGGACTGCCTCACACCCTGTCAGTATTGCTGTTTCTATTATCGCATCCTGATTAAGATAACTTTCAGCCGCCTTTGCCGGTCCAATGCAAACCGCCTTGTCTGCTGCCATAACTGCAAGTGAATTCTTATCTTCCGTTGAATATACAATTACGGTTTCTACATCCATCTCACGGCAGCATCTTATTATCCTTAACGCTATTTCACCACGGTTTGCTATCAGTATTCTCTTAAACACTTCTGCTACCTCCGTTAATTAAGGATTACAAGCGGCTGTCCATACTCAACCATAGTGCCATTCTCTGCTGCCACTTCCTTAACCGTACCGTCACAATCTGCTGTAACTTCGTTCATCAGCTTCATTGCTTCAATTATTCCAATAACATCACCGGCATGAACGCTCTGCCCTGGTTTTACAAAAGGTTCCTCATCAGGACCTGCTGCTGTATAAAAAGTTCCAACCAATGGCGCCTTAATTTCTTTAATATGCTCATCTGACTGTGGCTGTACATCCTGAATAGCTGTAACGTTCTGTTCCTGTTCTGTACCAATGCGAACAATATCTTTCTTTACAGGCACATCACATATGGCTTCGTGCATTGTTTTCTTCAGTCCAAGGCATACGCCATTCATCTCCAGATTCAGTTCGCTGCATCCACTTGCATCAAACTTATCTATAATCCCATAAATATCATTAATATCCATAACAAACTATCTTCCTTAAAATCTTTATGTTAAGCTGCATTCTTGTCAACATACTCAACAATTGCTTTAACTGATGTAAGATTAGGAAGTTCTTCTTCTGGAACAGTAATTCCATAAGCATCTTCAACTGCCATCATAAGTTCCATAGAATCAAGTGAATCAATTCCAAGATCATCCTTTAAATTCGCTTCTAATGTAATCTTATCCTCTGAGCAGTTAATAGTATCCATAATAATTTCTTTTACCTTTTCAAATGTCATTGTTTTGTTCTCCTTAAATAATTTTATCTAAATATATTTAACTAATATATTTGAGCTAATTATAAGAGCACAAATCTGGTTTGTCAATACTATTTTGATATTCAAAGTATTTATTTTGTTTCACAGCTGAGTATTATTCCGCCTCGCTCAGCATAATAACTGCATAATCCTCCTGCTTTATATACACACACATCCGTAGCACCATATGCCTGCTTTATCATATCTGCTATCTTATCTGCAAGAACTTCATTCTCAACATGACATATTCTCAGTTTTCCGCCTTCATATCCTGCATCGTCAAGTAATGCCTGCAGTTTTACAAGAAGCTTTTTATCACCTCTGCATTTACCGATTGCTTCCAATGTTCCATGACTGCTTGCTGTTCCTATTACACTTATGCCAAGAACCTCCGCAGCCGATGCTACAACCTTGCTTACACGACCATTCTGTGCAAGATTATGCAGTGATTTTAATGAACAGAACAATCTTGTTTTCTGCATATATGCATCTATTGCTCCGTCTATCTCTTCAAATTTCTTTCCCTCTTTAATCATTTGCTGCAATCGTTCCAGTATAATACGCATCTGTGGACCAGTGCTTTTAGAATCTATTACTCTGACCTTAGCCTGTGGATGTTCCTCCAGATACACTGCTCTCGCTGCCATTGCAGAATTATATGTTCCTGACATTCCTGCAGTTATTGTTACAACAAATATCTCGTTATCATCGTCAAAAGCTTCAAGCCACGCATCTATTCCAGGACACGCAGTGTATGAACGTCCCTTATGTTTTTCAAGAACATCAAGCATTCTGTGAATATCAAGCTGTTCATCATCACAAAACTCCTCGTTATCTGTAGATATTGTAAGTGGAACTGCCTTAAAGACCATTCCCTCAAGTTCTTTTATATCACATGCTGAATCTGCTACTAATCTCATTATTAATCCTCCTGTTTGCCGGATATACACCGTTTTAATGTAGTTTTAAATACTATGTCATATTGTATTTTATAACTTATAGTGTTACAATATACAAAAATAGCGTTTTTGTATATTTCAGGAGTACATTATGAATATAGTTAACAAAGATTCTAAGAATACATTTACACGAATGTGCATAGGCGAAGCAGTAATCAGGCTTCTTAAAGACACTGATTTTGATAAGATACGCATTACCAGTGTAGCGAAATGTGCCGGTGTATCACGCATAACTTTTTACAAATATTATCAATCAATCCATGATGCACTATGCGACTATCTTAATATTATTATAATTGAATATCTGGAAGAATGTGCCAACAACCCTGAAAACGGGAGCTTTCTGGATTATTCCCACATTCTTTTTGCACTTGAATTCTTTAACCGGTATAAAGATTATTTTCTTACTCTTTCAAGATGTGGACTTCATTCTATTCTTATTAACAGCATTAATAATTTTATGTCTGAACATTTTACGAATCCTAAGAATTACTCTGAGTACAGACTATACTGTTACTCTGGCGGATTGCTTAATACATTTTTAAAATGGGAAGAAAACGGATGTGACTGTGATGCTGGCGAGATAGCCAGAACTCTTGAAGAACTTTATAGTTAATAAGCCACTCCTTCCGGAATGGCTTAAATATTTTATAATCATTTATTAATCTGTGAATGCACTTTTCGACGTACTACAAGGAAACATATAACCTGCATAATTATCGTTGCCGTCCATGATGCCGGATATGATATGAACAGGTCATACAGTGTTCTGTGGCTTGGGAATATCACGAATATCCAGAATATTCTCATTCCTACTGTACCAATAACTGATAATATCATAGGTACTAGCGAATACCCCATTCCACGAAGCGCGCCTGGAAACAGATCCATTATTCCACATAAGAAATATGGTACTGTAGTAATTGATAATATCTCAACACCACATTTGATAACATCTTCACTGTTAGTGTATATCATAAGCACTTTATCACCAAATATATATGCACCGCAGCCAAATACAAGTGATGCTCCTACCGAAAGTATTGCACAATCTATAAGCACCTTGTCCATTCTCTTGAACTTTCTTACACCATAATTCTGACTTGTAAAACTCATGCATGCCTGTGTTACTGAATTAATTGATGCATATAGAAAGCCAAGAATATTGTTGGCTGCTGTATATCCTGCCATTGCTGTTGAACCGAATGAATTAACCGACGACTGCAGCAAAGCATTTGAGAAATTAATAACTGTACTCTGTATTCCTGCCGGAATTCCAACCTGAAATATCTGTTTAAGATAGTATCCCTTTATCTTTAGCTTTGAGAATCTCAACTGGTAACTTGCATCTGTCTTATTCAGACATCTTAATACAAGCACACACGATATAAACTGTGAAAATATTGTTGCGATTGCCACTCCTGCAACCCCTAAGTTAAACACAATAACAAGTACCATATTAAGGCATGCATTTATAATTCCCGCTGCTATAAGAAACATCAGCGGTCTCTTGGTATCACCAACTGCTCTAAGAACAGCCGCACCATAGTTATAAAGCATAAAGAATGGCATACCAAGAAAATATATTCTCATATACAGTGTTGAGAGGTTAATTACATCATCCGGTGTTCCCATAAGTTCAAGTGCCGGTTTAGCCATCAGCACGCCTATCAGTGCCATCACAATTCCGCTTATTGCTGCAAATGTTATCGCAGTATGCACTGTCTCTGACATCTCTTTATGTTTGCCTGACGCATAGAATCTGGCAGCCAGTACATTTGCTCCCAAAGAAACTCCTATGAAAAGATTAACAAACATATTAATAAGCGCTGTCGTTGAACCTACTGCTGCTAACGACTGGCTTCCTGCAAATCTTCCAACAACAATTATATCTACAGCATTAAACATTAGCTGTAATATTCCTGAAAGCATCAATGGCACTGAGAACGATATTAACTTATCCATTATTGTGCCATTGCACATATCTATTTCGTATTTATTCTTACTCATTGTAAATTTCCTTTATAAAGAATTGGACAGACTATTCCCAATATCCAAGTTCAACACCTTTTTTATAGATTCCTACGCCCTTAGAATAATATCCATACGCATTAAAATGTGTCCAGTCTGAACGGAGTTTCACAGATATATACCCAAACGCTCCATATAACTCATCTATCTTTTCCTTTTTCAAACCACAATCATCCAGCCCGTTCTGAATCATGTAAACTCTTGTATTAAAGAAATGTTCTCCAAATGCTTCTCTTAGCGCTGCTTCCCATGCAGTGTCATCAGCTCCTACATAGTCATCTCCATCCTCCAGATATGACTGGCTGTTGTCTGCAAGAGATGTACCCGGATCATCAGTGTCTCCAACTATGATATAATTCTCACAGCCTGTATAATCAATCACCGCCTGATACTGGGAAATAAGCTCATCATAGTCATCCCATCCACCGTTACTTCCCATCTCAAGCACAAGAATATCACCCTTATGATCATATGCTGCTTTAGTTGTAACAGCAGTACCTTGTGGAATAAACATATAATCAGGCTGTTCAAGACCTGTATCATCACATATTCTGATGCTGACCATATAATCCTCTATATTATAGTCATCATCCTCCATATCTTCCCAGTAATCTTCAATATCCCGTTTCTTATCAATCTGACATAATACACCATCTATATATACAGTATCAGGATAATCATTATATTCAATACCATATCCGCTGAAATCATACATATAAACAGGATTTCCCTTATCATCCATAAGGCATACATCCTGATATGTATTCTTATTAAGATTAAGATTACGGTCAGTATGCATCTTAAGGCCACCAGCTCTTATTGCTATCTCCTCTGATGTCTCCCCTGATACACCAAAATTAAATGTATTAATACCAGTAAGCTTTCCCAAAGTATATGGTGCAGTATAATAACTTATATCAACTCTTCCTGCTTTAGTAAGTATATAGGCCTCATCTGATCCAAAGCCTTCCATCATGCTGTCGCCCCAACAGGCAATTGATACAGTATCACTTGAATAATCCTTATCATATTCATAAGGCTCTGTATAATCTTCTGTACCAATATTCTGTGCGACCTTCACAATTACATGTGTTTTATCTCCCCGTGGTTTTATGATCCTAGCCATATTAATAAGATTATCTTTAGTTTCCGGTCTGCCATTCAATACCACAGACCCTGCGGCAATACCTCCCGCAAGCAAAACCACTGCAATCCCCCATATTGCTGCTTTCTTTAATTTCATAAACTCACCTTTTCTGCCCCTTATATATCTGGCACTTCTGTTATAACACTTATTTACCCGACCTGCAAATATAATGAAGCAATCAAAGCAAAGATTCAGTAAGGGTTCGATTCACATCACCTTAAAATGGTTCACTTGGACAAAAAAATAGAGCGGGTGATGGGAATCGAACCCACGTATCTAGCTTGGAAGGCTAGTGTTCTACCATTGAACTACACCCGCATAACCACTGATATCTCAGTGCTTTGTTAAGATATCATAATTATATTATAAAGTCAAGTATTTTATGCCAATATGTTCTTTCTGACATGTTTTATCAACATATATACTTGACATTATCTGTTCTTAGGAATAAATTATGTTAGTTGCATTTTAGTTTGTAAAATATTATGGAGTAATTTCAATGACTAACAATTCAGGCCACATTTTTTCTAATATAGATATAAGGAAGCTTCTAATTCCTATCATGCTGGAAAATCTCTTAGCTTCACTTATGGGAACTGTTGATACTATGATGGTAAGTAATGTCGGTGCATCTGCCGTCTCGGCCGTATCGCTTGTTGATTCCATCAATATTCTTGTAATACAGGCTTTGTCAGCACTTGCTGCAGGAGGTGCAATTCTGTGTTCCCAGTACATAGGAAGCAGCAACCCTAAAGGTGCCAACCGTGCTGCAAGACAGGTATTTCTTGTCATGACAGTGCTGTCAATATTGATATCTGCAATATGCCTCGTTCTTCGTGTACCGATGCTTAAGTTCATCTTTGGTTCTGTAGAAGCTGAGGTTATGGCTGATTCACAGGCGTACTTCCTGTTTACCCTGTTGTCATTTCCATTCATTGGCCTGTATGACGCTGGTGCGTCCATTATGAGAGCCCAGAAGGACAGCAAAAGCCCTATGACAATATCAATAATATCCAACTTCCTTAATATAGGTGGTAATGCGATTCTTATATTCGGACTTGGCATGGGTGTTGCAGGGGCTGCACTATCAACACTTGCATCAAGAGTTTTCTGTGCAGTTGTTGTAATTATTAAATTAAGAAACCCTTCTCAGACTATCTGCGTAAACAGATATTACACAATCCGTCCCGACTGGGATTTAATTAAGAGAGTCTTATATATTGGTATTCCTTCAGGTATTGAAAACAGCATGTTCCAGTTTGGAAAGCTGGCAATCCAGTCAACAGTTTCAACGCTTGGAACTGCTGCCATCGCTGCAAATGCTGTGACCAATATTCTTGAAAACCTTAACGGAGTTGCTGCACAGGGTGTAGGAATCGGACTTATGACTATAGTTGGCCAGTGCATTGGAGCCGGAAGAAAAGATGAAGCCATATATTATATAAAGAAGCTCAGTAAAATGGCTGAAGCTGCTATTATTATAAGCTGTCTCGTTGTATTTGCATTGTGCCGGCCGATTACCATACTGGGTGGAATGGAAGCAGAAAGTGCAAGAATGTGTTTTGAGATGACTCTTTTCATAACAATAACCAAGCCAATATCATGGGTATTGTCGTTCATTCCAGCTTATGGAATGCGTGCTGCCGGAGACGTAAAATTTTCAATGATTACATCATGTGCAAGCATGTGGTTATGTCGTGTAAGCTTCACTATATTCTTATGCCGTGTATATGGTTTTGGTCCTATTGCTGTATGGATTGGAATGTTTGCCGACTGGACTGTGCGCGGTATCGTGTTCACTATACGTTTCAACTCCCGCAGATGGCTTAATCATCATATAATTGACTGATCTTAACGAATTGGATTAACGATAAAAAACGCATGCCAGATTGAAAAAATCGGACATGCGTTTTATTATTTTATTATAAATTATAATACTGTATTGTAAACCATATTATTACAATCAGCCATTAACCTAGAATCCCTTACAGTTACCCTTAAGAGTTGCTCCTGTAATATTAACTTTTCCATTAATATTAGTACAATCCTCAATAATAGCCTTGCCAAATGTTACTTTATAACCAAGTGCAGATGGTTTTCCTGTAAGTGGCCAGTGATAATTATTACCCTTATTAGAATCTGAAATACAATTCTTCATTGTTACAACACCACTCTGGTTGTTTCTATCGAAACCATTAGCATAGTTTCCCTTAGCTGTACATCCAATAAGCTTATGGTTAAGAGGATCAAGGTGAGCTGCCTTTCCTGGTGTTTTGTTATCTACTCCACCCATCTTAAATCCGTTACCATCACCATAAATTCCATCACAGTATCCATTGTAGTTAGCCTGGCAGTTTACAAGTGTTACTGCTCCATGAGCTGCATAACAATCCCAGCCATCATCACTATTGTATTCAGCTACACAGTTTTCAAAATAATTGCCTTCACCTGAATGAAGTTTTACTGCAAAACCATCAGCATTCTCACCCTTAGCATCTGCATTATGATGAGACTTGCAATTATAAAACTTGTTATTAGCTCCTCCGTTGCTTACCTGAAAACCTGCATCTTCATTATAACAGCATGTTACATACTTTAATGTATTATTAGAACCTGAAATAAAGATTCCATTATCAGAAGCATTCTTAACTGTAATGTTAGAAAGTGTGCTTCCATTACCTGATAATGTAATTCCTCTTCCTGAACTTCCGCTTGTCTGTGAGAAATCTATTGTCGCATTATTCTTTCCTGCAAGATTAACACCTGCTGGAAGTGAAACAGCTCCGGACTTAACTGTTCCATCAATAACTACTGTTTGTCCTGACTTAGCCTTCTTAAGTGCATCTGCTAAAGACATACCACCTGCCTTAACCACATAATCACCTGATACAGATGAACCTGTTGATGAACCTGTTGATGAACTGCTTCCTGATGAAGAGCTGCCTGAACCTGATGAACTTCCTGATGAAGAACCAGATGATGAGCTGTCCTTAGAATCAACCTGCACCTTGTAAATGTTAATTCCACTGTTCTCTGAATACAGATATATGTATCCCTTAGAACCTGAATATGAATATGTTCCTAAAGAAGCTGTCTTATTAGCTGCAATAGTTCCAAGCTTCTTTCCATTAGAATCAGCTACGATTAAATTACGGGTAGAGCTTCCACTGCTTCTTAACACTACCTTAATTGTATCAGAACCTGACACTGGTACTTTAACTGAACGATATGATGTAGTGCCTGTACCAGAAAGAGCCAGACAATATGTATATGCTGTGCCATCTACTGTTACAGATTCCGCCTTAACCTTCATATTCTTACTGCTTGTTGCCATAAGACCAAGTCCGTCTACTGTAGTACTTGCTTTAATAGTTCCTAACTTCTTAAAATTAGAATTCTTGAAATTCCATGAATTCTGTGTTGCCGCATTAGCTGACAACACCGGCGCTGCTGTAAAACATACTAATAATACTGCAACAACAGCTGCAAAAACCCTTCTTGCCTTCTTAATCATGATTAACCTCCCAAACATTATAGATTAAATAGCAAAAGAGGCGTTATTTCGCTGGCAGTGTCCTATATCATGCAAAATAAATCGCCTCTGTTGCTAAAAATACCATAATACGAATAAAAATGAAATGGCTTAAAATTACAAAGATTTACGCAGGTGTTTGTGCATTTTGTATAGTACACTCTGAAATATACCGTTTTCTTGATACATTTTTACTCAAAAACTGATTTATTGTCACTTACCTTGATGTGAAAGCGGTTATCCTATGTAAAATATTTGATTCCCTTAAGAGGATATGGTCAACATTTTTATGGACGTAAAAATGTATTTTGCCACACTTTTATGTACGAATTTTTGTGTTGCATTACATTTTTCCGCACGAACTTTTCTCAATCCACTCATCTGGCATCTCAAAATGCTGGTAATCTTTTGCATGTTCCCAGTCGCCGCCCCACTCAAATCCATGTTCTGCAAACACCTTATAGCACAAATCGCCATGGTCGATTTTATGTAGAAATTCAACGCTTCTGTCTGTATACTTTTCAGCATTGGCAGGCTCTACATTTCTTCTGCCATCAACATTTTTCACATAAGGATTATAAAGCGTGTTGATGTCAACCGCCAGCCCTAACGCATGCTTTGACAGCTTCGTTGAATAGGAAATGTATCTGAAATTAAACGCTGAAGAATTATTATCACTCATCGACTTCTCGTCATCAGCATCATATTCATCAATAAGTCTGATTTTTTCAATCTCATAGCCAGCCTCGTAAAGCTGCTTAAATATATCAAGCACATCATCAGCAATCAGCCTGTTCACAACCAGCTCACCTATGTGCGTTTCCCCATCAAATCCGACATGCAAAACTTTAAGATACCGCAAATCTTCTCTTGGAACGGTGCAGTTGTCCTTAAATGATTTCCCCTGCATTTTGGCAAATATGTCGTCTGGAATTGGTGATATGGTGAATTGTTGGGTGTTCATATGTGACTCCTTTACTTTTTCTGGTTATAGCTTCATTATATGAGATATTTTATCATAAGACCTACCAATGTGTAACAAAATATAGATTGCGTAGGTCTTTAAAATGTGTTTTCAATATAAAGCCGTTACACCATAAAAACCTGCAAGCCTGCCACATTTTTCAATATCCTGAACAACTTTTCCTCCATTCCCACTTGACACATTTTGTATACTGCATATATTGCGAAAATAAATACCAAAAAATAGTCCGCATCTCCTTTGTTATAAATATTTTTCTTTTATTTAAACTCTATATAAATCTATCATATCATCAATTCTTCCCCTGTCTCCTTTCCCGCATTTCCAAGCACTTCCTCACCAAATACATTATCGTTCATAAGTTTGATTATGCACACGAAATCCTCATCTTTATCTATAACCTTGTTTAATTCGCTTCGCAGAGATATGAATTTTGATGGAGTCATGTCTCCCCTGAAAACAGATTTCTGATAATGCGTCAAATATTTTTTACACACCTTAAATACCTTCTGCACTCTTTTTTCACCTACATCATAGAATAAAAATGCATAATTATAATTGCGTTCTCTCTTCATTACATACCTTCTTTCAACGAAAACGGAACAAACTCTTTGTCTTCCAGAATGTTTTTTATAAGCTTATAACAGTCTAGCTTCAATGCTGTCCTATATGTCACTTTCCTTTTTAATCGTGAATGTTCAAAAACGCTTTCCATTCTCTCCTCAAAAGCCTTAACAAATATCTTCCGTCCCTCTTCATTCAGTATGCAGTAATTAACATTTTTCTCAAAATGTTTTTCTACCTGAAGGCGGTGATTATTAACCAAGTCAAATATTGTTCTGAATACTATAACCGGCTTAAATACCTCACTCATATCAAGACTCAGTGAAAACCGGCCCTCAGACGGCTCATGTAAGAAACTTATTCTCTGATCAAGATGTGTCTGATAAATTGCCGAGATTGTCTTGGTATACAGCAAAGTATTTCCAAATGACACCAATGCATTTATAGGATTATCAGGCGGTCTTTTTACTCTTTTATTCATCACAAAATCCTCAGGCAGAAAATACTTGAAATCTGCATAAAAACGCATCCATGCTTCACCCTCATAGGCCATTAGTTCTTTAACATCTTGTGACTGTTCGACAAGTCTGATAAAATCTGATTTAATCCAGTCAGTAGTTTCTTTTACTTCTTTCTTTCCGTGCTTGTAATAATGATAAAGCACCTCATAAATGTTAAGCCCAATTCCCTTCACAATCGCCCTTGCAACACTCATCCGGTCATTCTCATATTTTAACACCTGCTTTACCAGTAATTTCCCGCTCAAGTAGTGGTCTTTCGGATAATATGTACCACTATACCCGCCATAATAGTTATAAAAATGTATTATTATATTATTCTGTGACAGAAAATCCAGTAATTTAGTATTGATACTTACCTCATTAAAACAGAATATCTCCTTAGTATTCTCTACAGGAATATATACATTTTTACCGTCCTTCCTGAAACATAAAGAATTATCTTTTCTTGTCAGTTCCCCCATTGACATTATATATTTTGTACTCCCCATTCAGTTTCTCCTCTTAATCATGCAAAATGCTTTTCAAATGCTTTCATCAGATATAACAATACTCATAATATGCACATTTCTTACAGGTATTTGTCTGTATACATTCTGGTGGCTTCTCCTGTTCTAAAAGCTGTTCAATACTGCTGATATAATTATCAAGTTCCTTTTCAATCTCTTCAGTTAGTTCCACAATTATTACTTTCTTATCCTTCTTATTCTTTTCAACAAATTCCAGTCTTCCTTTTCTTTCAATACCTTTGCTTTTAAGAACTTTAAGATAAAAAAGCAACTGCCATTTGGCAGCCTCCGCATCAGCGTCTGATTTCTTAACCTCGGTAAGATACTCTTTCGTAAGCCTGTCCAGCCTTATATTATCTATTGCAATCTCTGAATTCTTTGAATCCCCTGCTTTTTCCTCATGGATAGCCTTTCCAATCTTTACCTGCTCACTGTTATCTTCAAGATTCAGCCGGTTTCCATGTAAATAACACTGCCGTCTGCAATGAAAATAATAATTAATTAAAGTTCCATTCACCTGCATATATCCCCCTATATAAACAACCCATCAGCAGTTACTATCATTTCTTTCTTAAGCACACCATTATCATCAAAGTAATCTTCACCGTCTTCTATGTAATATATATCTCCTATCTGCTCATTCCACTCAATATTACTCTTAATATCGTCTTTAAACTGATATATAAACATATTCATTCTGCTTCTTACATCATGTATTCTTACTGTTTTTTCAGAGTATGATAAATCCGGATTTTCTATTAATTTCTTGTATTTATTCCACACATCTGCACCATCTATAACACTATCACCAGCCTGAATACTTCTTGCAAAATAAACAGATATCAGCTTTCTCCCATCTTCTATAAGTTTCATTTTCTCACAGACATAAGGGTAATTAAGTTTTCCAACCTCGTCTTTGAAAAAATGTTTAATATTATCATCTGTTATCTTCTCCTGTGATTTCAACAGTACAGGCAGAATCACATTTTCATAATACTTAAAAAAATCTTTTGTATTAAGATATTCGCGGATATCACTGTTTTCCAATGTCTTGTCGGTATCAACTCTTGCGTCATTTCTGTAAATATTCTTAGCTTTATCAAGATTATAGAAATACACCTTTCCTGTCTTTTTGCCAGACCTGTTAATTCTTCCCATAAACTGCTCTTCACTATCCAGCCTTGAAATATCCTTATATCCAATATCCATGTCAATATCAACGCCGGCTTCGATAACCTGTGTGGCAACAAGCACAACATCAGACATACTACTGATATTGTCAATCATGTCTTTTCTCTCCTGAATACTGCTGTCTCCTGTCATTAAAAGTATATGCCTGTCAGTCATATCCTGCAGCAGCCTGTAAAAATCTTCCGCACTCTTCTTTTTTATGAACTCAATCAGCACCTTTCTGCCAGCATTTTGATCATTATCAACAATATACTGTGCAAGTTCTTCTATAGTAATATCTTTGTCCAAAAGGCTGTAGTCCACCTCAACTCTCTTCGCAAACATATTATGTCTGAAATATTTATCCCTGTCTGTAATAAGCTTTACTGCCCCTGCCGTGTTATCCGTCAGCAATTCAAGATTCGGAAGCGTTGCAGACATAATAATAATCTTTATATTTAAAAGTTCTGCAAATCCTTTTAAAAATGTAATCATTCTACCCCATATTCTGTTGTCATAACTCTGGATTTCATCAAGTACAATTACTGAATTACACAACTGGTGGAATCCAAATGCGTCTTCTTTTCTGTCCCCGAACATTGTCTTAAACAACATCACATGAGTAGATAACACTATCGGATAATTCATAAACTGTCTGTCGAGCAATATTCTCTGATAGTTCTTATCCAGCTCATCATCTGACATGTCTTTATATGGAGTAATAGAATTAACAACAGCAACCTGCGACATAACTGACTCATTATCTCCAAATACATTTGCAAGTGAATTCATATTCTGTTCGACAAGTGTATTAAATGGATAAATGTAAAAAATCTTATTAATATCCTGCGAATTTTTCATAAGCTTAAAGCTGAGATTCATAGCCATATTACTCTTTCCACTTCCTGTAGGTGCTTCAAGATAGAAAATATTCTTATCAGTATTATTCATCAAAACATTTTCACTATCTAAAAACATCTCTGTTCTCAGTATATTTATCCCCTTCATTCCATTAATGTCAGTGTTCCTGTCTATACCGCCAAACAATTCATACGCTATTGGATATGATGTTTTCTCATATTCTCTTATGCTCTTTGGAATCAAGCCTTTCTCATATTCGCTCATTATTTCGTCTATGTTATTAATATTACCAAATGTGTTCTGCTCCCAGCCTGTCATATACTCAGATGTTGCATAATAATCTGCCGCAACAAGCATAGAATATAACAGCCTTATCCATGCATATAAAATTACTGATTTTCTGTCACTGTCAGATGTGAGTCTTTTATTCATCTCCTTATATGTTCTTCGCAGCTTAAATACATTTTCTGAATATCTGTCATAACTAAGCACAGCATTTATACCAGATTCAGTGTACCAGTCATAAGTACGCTTTCCTAAATTATCGCTATCATCACTCTTTCCAGAAAGTTCATCTAAATACTTCTCAAATTCAGTAAGTCCACCATGATGTCTTGAAATAATATACGAATACATATAAGCAAAATCCTTGATATTCTCAGATTCCGCTTTGGTAATTTTTTCTTCATCAATCATTCTCTTAATAAAATCAAGATAATAATCAAGGTAAAATATAGATGAAACAATCGAATGTTTACTGCCGATATTGTTATCCGGCGTCATATCCTTATACCAGATATTACCCATCTTTTTCTTCTGGAAAGCAGGATTGACCTTGCCCAAATCATGCATTGTAACTATATTAACAGTCATTTCTTCAAATATATTTCTGCAATCCTGAGACAGATTTTCAAAATATTCTTCTTCGAATCTTTCCATAATTTCGTCAATACATTTATTCTTAGCTATTAACAGCCAATATTTCTGACTTCGCTGGGTATGCTCTTTCAAAGTCTCTTTTTGTGTTCCATCTTCTGATAAATGTGCAAAACACTGTTCGCTGCAATTAATTAATTGTTCAACCGGTATCATATATCTGCTGATATCCATACTTAATATCCCCTTACTTAAAAAAGCCGCACCAAATAATCTGCCTGCCTTAAAACTCTGCATTTTAAAACATTCAGACTGCCTGATGCGGCTTATAATAATTTAATAAAATGACAATATATTATTTCCCTGTTTATATACATTTCCATTCTCTATACTTACTGTCATGTTCGTATAACAGAAATCTTTATATTCATAAAGATTAGTATAGCCATTTAATGCAACCGGCAGTTTTTCTGTATATTTAAAAATCTCTATCTCATCTTCTTCATCTGGCATAAGAACGCTGCCAATATTCTTAGGAAACATGCTGGTTATAGCTACCTCTTTAATATCAGCCTCTTGCACATTTACCCTGCTCACATTAGTAATGTCAGCCGGGTGGTCATTCTTTCCAAGATAAGGATAATAAATACATCTGCTCTGTTCTAAAAACCCAGCCAGTTTTTCTGCCTCGTCACAATCAATCAGTACATAAATATCCCACTCAGGATTTTCAAGCCACTGCTCTTTTATTATAAGATTTCCTCCCTGTTCCTCACTTGCATATCCAACAGAATTGTTAAATATCTGAACTTTCTTTGGAATATATCCCCTCTCATTTTTTGGAACAATAGAAATCTTTAATTCATGCAGTTTTTCGTAAAACTCAGGATATTCGACAGCTATTTCCTGTCCTTTTTTCATTATCTGCCAGTTTTTCTGTGCATATCCACCATATCCTAATATTGCACCAAACATTCCCATCAGTGCAATCTTATGAATCTGGCTGTATGTAAAATAATAATATGCATTAACCTCTGGCTTCTTGAAAAAAGCTGTCCTGCCACTCAGTGTAAATCTAACAGCCTCCATATATTACACCTCTTTTAAAGTAATTATATTAAAGACCTTCTCGTCTTCAATTCCAGATACAAGATTAGTTGTATATGGATTATAATATACCTCCACACTCTTAACTCTATCTTTAACTGCATTAATAATGCTTGCAACCTCGCTTATATCAATAGTATTAAGCTTGTCTCCTTTTTCAAATGTGATGTATTCTGTAAGATTAGGAAGATACATATCCGACTCAGTCTCAACGAATAATGCAAATTCATTCTCGCAGCCTTCCTTCGCATTAGTTGCATATGATGTTGCTGAAACAAGTGCTGTTCTCTTAAAATTCTGATAATCTTCCTCAGTGTATCCATCAGTTACACCTAACTGCACGAACTCTTTATATGCCATTGAATTGATTACAAATGGATAAAAATAGTGTGCTTCGTCACTTGTTATCTTAGTTCCAAGTGTTGAATTCTTAGCCTCTGAATCCTTCTCACTATCCTTGCTGCCATCTCTAAATGGTGATAAAATCTGCTGTTCCTCTGCAGTTGTGTCTTCATATTTGTTAAAGCCCTGTCCAAACTGTACAGCTCCGGTTATAGAGAAATTATTCTTTGATTCTGCAAATGTAGCTCCAAAATTCTTAACATCAACTGCTGTCATAAGATTACTAAGTACTTCTTTAGACTCCTTAGTATCCTTCAGATCCTTAACTGCAAATATTTCTTCATATCTTTCTTTTAATGTCTTTGGGACAAGTGACCCATCTGCTGAAAACTTCATAGATTTGATATAAAGGACTTTCTTGCCCTCATCATTCCACATTTTCTTCATAGGATACTTTAACGCCTTGTCACTTCCGTACACATCACCATTCTGTGTACTCTTTGGATAGCCTGTAAAATCTGCATTCCAGTTTGCCATTATAGATGAAATTCCTAATACACCGTATACTCTCTTATCCATATTAATCCTCCTCTTTATTAGTTGAATCGTATATTAAATTACTGCTTATATAACCTGCTATAATCTCTTCGCTCTTAACTCTTCCTGTCAATTCATATGATGAAACCATTGAATACAGATTATTAAATCTTCGGTTAGTAGTTCCTATTATGTAATTGTACTTCTTAAAGAACTGCGTAATCTTCTTCTGTAATAGTTCATTATTTCGTGCATTGAAAAATGGATTGGCTAGAGAATGTTTCTTGTCTTTTGATTTATTCAAAGATATGAAATAATACACGAGCTGTCCTACAGCATAGAAGTATTCTTCATCACTTTCTATCTGACTATATCCTTTTTTATTAATCTTATCACTAAGATTTTTTCTAATATCACTATATCTGTCCGCCATATTTACCCCTCCAAAATATTCTTCTAGCGACTTCATAAAATTAAACTGCATAATAACTTTATTCATATAGCCATTATTGATTGAATCCCTGACAGTATTAATACATACATTATGAAGTACTGCGTCTATTCCTTGTTCCTGTCCCTTATAAAGCCATGCAAATATTGCATCTCTTGACATAATAATATTTCTTTTCAACTCAGGATTCACATTAATATCGTCTGTAAAGAAATTTCTTGAAAGACATTTAGAAAATATAACCTCATCTAACACAGCAAGCATCTGTTTCTTATTAACATACTCTTTGAAAATCTCTTCATCTTTTGCACTTCCAATCACATCTCTGTACTGAAAATGCTTATAAAGATTGTACTTATAATCAACAATTGCATCCTGATGCTGGATAGACAGTTCTTTTCCTTTCTGAATCTGAATAAAAAATCCTGAGAAATCATCTGTGATAAATTCTCCCGGCTTCTTTGGAATAATCTCATCTTCATCACTGTCAAAAAATATGTTAGTATATCCGCGGTTGGCTTCATTCATGAGATAATCAAAAAACTTTCTCTGTGTTGCAGCCTCTTCTGGTGTTATAAGATAAGGCACAACATTTTTCCTTGTCTTATGCTCCATATATGGCTTCTTCGAATTCAATGCCAGATTATCATTAGGAAGTCCGTATATCTGCTCATCAATATCTATATTGTAATCATTCTTGTTATAAATCTTGGTCATCAGATATCGCTTTTCTTCATTAATATATAAATCTCTATCATCCTCAAAGAAAACCTTAAGGTAATTCTTGCCTGAAATATCTATGCCAAAATCCTGCATATTAAAAATATGCTGTTTAATCCAGTTTCTGCATTGTTCCAGTTTTTCCTGATTAACCTCACCTACTACTGGAAAAATGTAATCGTACATCTTGGAATCCTTGGCATTCTTATATTTAACCCTTGGATTGGATAATATATCAAAATACCGGTCGATTCCTTCCATATTAAGCTTTCCATTAGTTAAACTTTCTTTCTTGATCCAGAATGACAGATAATTATTAGAATGAATAACCTTTTTCGGATCCTGTGGTTTATCCATACTTACCAGCCTGCTATGATAATCGTAAAAAACAATATTTTCATACTGGCTGTCTCCATCAGATAAGTCCTTTACAGGTCTGCCAGCCTTCTTGTCCATCTTAATTGAACATCTGACTACGCTTCCATCTTTCTTTACTACTATGTAATCCCCATCAGCCGGTATGTAATTATCTAATATAAGTGCATCTGCATTCCCACATTCATTCCCCATATGTTCTATCTTTTTCTGGAAAATCTCAATGCAATCCTTTAACAATCAATCACCCCCTACAGCCATCTGTAATTGCAGAACCCTGCTCCTCTTGAGTTAGTTTCTCCCAGGCCTGTTCCCATCAGAAAATAAGCCAGTTCCTGGGCTTGCATGTTATCTTCAATCTTTAGATTAATTTTATCCCCAAGTAACACAATTCCTTTGCATGGGAATTTCACTGGCTTCTTATTAATAAAACTTATCTCATTATATAGCTGAAAGTCCTCGTCTATCTTCTCCCCTGTAAATGCATTGTATTTCTTAACCGCATTTGCAAATAGCCTTTTCTCGTATTCATCAATCGATACTGCCTTCTTCCAATAACCTCCATCATATTTCTGGATAACCGGTGTAAGCGTATACAACTGATTGATAAACTTCTTAGGTATAATTCTTGATGTTATCGTGAGACCTTTCATCTTATCGGTATAATGATTAGCAAGCGTCTTTCTCATATACTGTTCCAAGCGAGAATCCACCGTCCTGATTGTAATTGTATATACATTATCCTTCTTGTATATGCCGTCCTTTGCTAAGGGATAAAGTCCACTGAATGTATAATTCTTGTATTCATTATTCTCGTGGAATCTAAGCCATTCGTCATCCAGCGCAAAAGCAGAATCTATATATTCTGCTTCTGCCAAAAGGACTTCTTCAAGATTTATATCTACTAATGTATAGACTTTCAATCTTAACTCGAAAACACTTATCTTCATTTCTGCCTCCTCTCTTTTTCAATTCAATGTTATCTGATTTGTTTAATATATCACCATCTTATTAAGATTACAATACTTATTATTCTTTTTTACATAATAATATGGTATTATTCTATTACATCTGATTAACCTTAACTTATGATGTATTGAAACATGTTTTCTGATGTGTTCAATGAAGAATAAACCTTAACATATGATGTGAATTATATTAATTAACTATTCAACGAACTCTATGTATTTATTTTAATACAACATTTGGTATAGCTCAATCAAAATATTTCGACAAAATTCGACAAATATGTAATTATTACTATTAAATATATATCACTTATATTTTAATTATAAAAACTTTTACCAATTTAAAATTTGTTTATCATATATTAATGATGTATACAAACCAAATATTATACAGCTTAACAAACTTTCTGTTTTTTTCTTTAAATATTAATAATCTTAAGATGTATAAATAAAAGTTCACATAGAAAATATAATATTTCAATACATCTCATGTTAATGTTAATCTCTGGGGACCTGATAATTGCCCGGTAGATTGGGCATTTCAATACATCTCATGTTAATGTTAATCTAAGATTAACGAGCATACAAAGCAGACAGGAAAATGATTTCAATACATCCCATGTTAATGTTAATCATTGTCGCTCTACTTTATCTTATATACAGATTCATATTTCAATACATCTCATGTTAATGTTAATCGAAATGCGGAAATATAAAGAGCAAGAACAAGAAATATTTCAATACATCTCATGTTAATGTTAATCAATGTGATAACTACTTAGAAGCCTTTGCAGCTCCATTTCAATACATCTCATGTTAATGTTAATCTCTTTACTGGTCGTGGCTTCGGTTTTTCAAGAGCATTTCAATACATCTCATGTTAATGTTAATCTAAAACAGATTATTATAAAAATCAATCTAATCATACATTTCAATACATCTCATGTTAATGTTAATCGTATCCGGCTGTGCAATGCATTATGTGATTACAGAATTTCAATACATCTCATGTTAATGTTAATCCCAGTGCAACACTCCACATAAGTACAATAAGAGGATTTCAATACATCTCATGTTAATGTTAATCAAACTGCACTCTAAATCATAAGGGTCATATACCGTTATTTCAATACATCTCATGTTAATGTTAATCAAGTCATGGTCAGCTGATTTAATTGCTGTTCTGATATTTCAATACATCTCATGTTAATGTTAATCACTGCAGATTACAGAATTCTTCATTATGGAAATAAATTTCAATACATCTCATGTTAATGTTAATCATACATCTCTGTCAAGAAGCCCATCCATAATCACAATTTCAATACATCTCATGTTAATGTTAATCTTTAAAAGCAAAACTTGATTATCTTGTCAGGAGTGGATTTCAATACATCTCATGTTAATGTTAATCAAGTTGAATGTCACCAAGATTAGACATAAGCGCGATTTCAATACATCTCATGTTAATGTTAATCAGGTTCTTGGAGAACAGTACGTTCCGTTTACAAGATTTCAATACATCTCATGTTAATGTTAATCTTTAACACACTTTTTAATGTAGTTAAAAATATTTTATTTCAATACATCTCATGTTAATGTTAATCTTCTGGGAGTTATACATCAATATTAATTGTCGTGCATTTCAATACATCTCATGTTAATGTTAATCTTTGTTTCGTAATGGAGTTGTAGCCAGCTTTGTTGAATTTCAATACATCTCATGTTAATGTTAATCGTTAATATACGCTTAACATACAAATAAATAATGTAATTTCAATACATCTCATGTTAATGTTAATCTTCTCCCCCTCTTATTTATCCAATCTTTGAAGTTAAATTTCAATACATCTCATGTTAATGTTAATCTTGACATTTTCCTCATGACCTGGAACTCATTATTCAATTTCAATACATCTCATGTTAATGTTAATCGTATATCACCTGATGCATTATCAGGCTTGACATAATATTTCAATACATCTCATGTTAATGTTAATCCTTTCTGGCAGATTATTTTCCTCATCAACTCTTTTAAATTTCAATACATCTCATGTTAATGTTAATCTGCTACGGCAGACTTAAATACAACAAAGCAGTGCTAATTTCAATACATCTCATGTTAATGTTAATCTAAGTATTCTTAATAGTTCTTTTTCTCAACATGTTAATTTCAATACATCTCATGTTAATGTTAATCATTGCAGAAAAGTGTTAGATGGGACAGTTAAAGAATTTCAATACATCTCATGTTAATGTTAATCGTAACACCGTTGTTCTTTAACACATAAAGCAGATTAATTTCAATACATCTCATGTTAATGTTAATCGTCCTAAAACTGTGCTATCCTTGCCACCGCTAAAATTTCAATACATCTCATGTTAATGTTAATCGTTGACACATCTACAACAGAGTACAGTGGTAACGCATTTCAATACATCTCATGTTAATGTTAATCTATATTTAAATCTATCAAAGGCGAGACTAAAAATAAATTTCAATACATCTCATGTTAATGTTAATCTTGCTGTTGCTGTTGTTACACCTATATTGCCGTGTAATTTCAATACATCTCATGTTAATGTTAATCCAATAGTCCATTCAAAGGTTATCTACTAAAAGCTATATTTCAATACATCTCATGTTAATGTTAATCACTTCTCCTGTTGTGTATGGTTCTATAGAACAGCTATTTCAATACATCTCATGTTAATGTTAATCATAGATGAAATATGTTAAGCCTAAGTTATAAGCCAATTTCAATACATCTCATGTTAATGTTAATCGGTTGTCTGCGAACAGAGAACACACACGATAAAAAGCATTTCAATACATCTCATGTTAATGTTAATCTTATTGGAACAAATCCAGTAAACAAGCCTTTTTTAAATTTCAATACATCTCATGTTAATGTTAATCGTAAAGCAAATTTGCAAGCTGATTATTATATTTATGTATTTCAATACATCTCATGTTAATGTTAATCTTAATAATGCCACAATCGACAGAAACCCAGTTATATTTCAATACATCTCATGTTAATGTTAATCTATGCCAACAACTAAATATTTTGATAGCTTGGGAAAATTTCAATACATCTCATGTTAATGTTAATCTGGAACAATTTCGCATAAAAATAAATACTACTACTTATTTCAATACATCTCATGTTAATGTTAATCACTAAGGCAGTATTCGAAACTTAACTAAATATAAGATTTCAATACATCTCATGTTAATGTTAATCCTATGGTAAATACATACAAGGGGGAGATTCCACAATTTCAATACATCTCATGTTAATGTTAATCACTATCGAAAGCATATTTACAAGCCCTATAACAAATTTCAATACATCTCATGTTAATGTTAATCCTGCACCCGTAGGAGCGTTTTGTCTTGGCGCTACTGATTTCAATACATCTCATGTTAATGTTAATCTGTTTTGGAGCATTCAATCCACTGCACAGCACATATTTCAATACATCTCATGTTAATGTTAATCCATGTGTGCGAATAGCCACTAATGCGGACATATTAATTTCAATACATCTCATGTTAATGTTAATCAAGAGTTATGCAAGCAAGACAACCGGGGTGGTGTAATTTCAATACATCTCATGTTAATGTTAATCATGTAACAATTTTGGGTAATAAAACATCTAATTTATTTCAATACATCTCATGTTAATGTTAATCAGCAAAACGACTGGGGTTATTTATGAAAGTATGATATATTTCAATACATCTCATGTTAATGTTAATCGCATCTCCATAAGATAATTTAATCGCACTATATGTATTTCAATACATCTCATGTTAATGTTAATCAAGGCGCGGATTTTACACCGCACCTGCCTTTTAAATATTTCAATACATCTCATGTTAATGTTAATCTTACCTGTGCTATAATATAGCTACCTTTCCTTTTATTTCAATACATCTCATGTTAATGTTAATCATAGCTTGATGTAATACTTCTCTTTTTTGTCAAGCATTTCAATACATCTCATGTTAATGTTAATCAGATAAAATATTTTTAAATAACACTAAAAATAGTGTATTTCAATACATCTCATGTTAATGTTAATCTTATTGGAACAAATCCAGTAAACAAGCCTTTTTTAAATTTCAATACATCTCATGTTAATGTTAATCGTAAAGCAAATTTGCAAGCTGATTATTATATTTATGTATTTCAATACATCTCATGTTAATGTTAATCTTAATAATGCCACAATCGACAGAAACCCAGTTATATTTCAATACATCTCATGTTAATGTTAATCGTGCTTCGCCATGTATATTATATATCTGTCGCATATTTCAATACATCTCATGTTAATGTTAATCAATATTATTAAGTTAGATGAATATGTTGTATATTGATTTCAATACATCTCATGTTAATGTTAATCTTATGGACGTACTAATAATTATGTTAAGATATCGGCATTTCAATACATCTCATGTTAATGTTAATCAAATGAAATTTCTGGATATTATGAGCTGTTAATGAGATTTCAATACATCTCATGTTAATGTTAATCGCCATCAACAGCTAAATAATAGCAAGCAATATATATTTCAATACATCTCATGTTAATGTTAATCTCTCTGTCTGCAAACAGGGGCTTTTTATTTTTACCCATTTCAATACATCTCATGTTAATGTTAATCCTTTTCGTGTATCTGAATCACTGTGGGTATCAGGATTTCAATACATCTCATGTTAATGTTAATCCTGGCGAATCAATACATATGGTGCTTGTAAGAGAATTTCAATACATCTCATGTTAATGTTAATCATAAAGATACTGGTAAGAATATGTTATATTATTGATTTCAATACATCTCATGTTAATGTTAATCTGGTTCAATTGGTAATTTTTCTCCATTGGGTGCTTAATTTCAATACATCTCATGTTAATGTTAATCTAAATACCTTGCCAACTAAATCTTTCACAGGTGTATTTCAATACATCTCATGTTAATGTTAATCGTCTGTAATGTTGTTATAACTATTACTTGCATTAGCATTTCAATACATCTCATGTTAATGTTAATCGCAAACTCTTTCTGCTCAAACTTCTGTAATAAATATATTTCAATACATCTCATGTTAATGTTAATCTCCCAATTATAATCAGGTTCACTGTAATCATCTGAATTTCAATACATCTCATGTTAATGTTAATCTCGACAACAGACGGAGATACGATAGATTTACATTTATTTCAATACATCTCATGTTAATGTTAATCACTGGTAAGTCAATCTCGGCTGATAATATAGGGTTCATTTCAATACATCTCATGTTAATGTTAATCTGGAGGGAGCATATCAAATTAGTACCACACCACAAAAATTTCAATACATCTCATGTTAATGTTAATCTGCGTCACTTCTTAATACTTCCAGTAATTCGTCTGAATTTCAATACATCTCATGTTAATGTTAATCTTTACACATCTGGGGAATCAAGTCTACAAGTCCATTATTTCAATACATCTCATGTTAATGTTAATCTGGGAAGCCAGTTTGTCATTTTCCATGTATGCTTCATTTCAATACATCTCATGTTAATGTTAATCTATCCGTTCCACTCATCAGGTATCAAGTTGCCGTCTATTTCAATACATCTCATGTTAATGTTAATCTTACTTCATCAAGACATGCATCTATGTCTGTAAGATTTCAATACATCTCATGTTAATGTTAATCTGGATAGTGAAACAGATATATATTACAAAGTTCAATTTCAATACATCTCATGTTAATGTTAATCCGGACGAACTAATGATATTATTATTATTAATGGTAATATTTCAATACATCTCATGTTAATGTTAATCCAAGATTCACAGGATAGTGGTTCAAACACTTATATATTTCAATACATCTCATGTTAATGTTAATCGTGGCACCTCTACTATAATAAGGGTATGCTCCTTTACATTTCAATACATCTCATGTTAATGTTAATCTGTATCATCTGTTGCAGTTAAAGTAAATCTCATTTATTTCAATACATCTCATGTTAATGTTAATCCAACGAATTTAAGCCTTTTCAATCATGCTTAAATCTCTCATTGCCTATTTTAGTCCATTTTCCCCAAAAATACCAGCCAATTAATTTATTTATTACCACGAGACAAATAAGCCTCTAACTTCAGGTATTTACTGGTTTTTTAGAGAATCCCCTTATATATCACCTGGTAAATACTTGCATAATCTAATTAACAAAACTCATCTATATTAATCCCCCAAACCTTTCCATTGTTATTTTCTCCGGCCTATATTATAATTTTTATTAACTACACCAATGAAGGAGATTTATTAAATGAAGAAAAATAGTTTTTTTCGCAGCCTGCCGTTCAAATTGCTGGTGGGTGTTATTGCCGGCGTCATGGTGGGACTACTGTTAAGTTCAACTGATGGCAATTCATTTTCACGCGCCATTTTGAATATCGTTGTAACTCTGAAATATATTCTCAATCAGATAATTAATTTCTGCATACCGCTGATAATCATTGCATTTATTGCACCTTCGATTACTCAGATGGGCAAAAATGCATCTAAGCTTCTTCTGATTGCAGTTACAATCGCATATACATCATCAGTTGGTGCTGCACTTTTCTCTACAGCATCCGGATATATTTTGATACCACATTTGTCAATATCCTCTACTGCTGATGGATTGAAAGAGCTTCCGGCTGCGGTTTTCGAATTATCAATTCCACAGATAATGCCTGTTATGAGCGCACTTGTGTTCTCAATTATGGTCGGACTTGCTGCCGCTTGGACAAAAGCAGAATTGATTTCAAATATTCTTGAAGAATTCCAGAAAATTGTGCTTGCGATAGTTTCAAGAATCATGATACCGATTCTTCCATTTTTCATCGGACTCACTTTCTGCGGACTCTCATACGAAGGTTCAATAACAAAGCAGGTTCCTGTGTTCCTGAAAATTATAATTATTGTATTAATCGGACATTACATTTGGATGACTCTGCTTTACACAATCGCAGGATTGTATTCTAAAAAGAACCCGATTGAAGTAATCAGACATTACGGTCCTGCATACCTTACATCAATTGGAACAATGTCATCTGCTGCCACACTCGCAGTTGCACTCCAGTGTGCCGGCAAATCAAAGGTTTTGAGAAAGGACATGGTCTCTTTTGGAATTCCTTTGTTTGCAAATATACATTTATGCGGCTCAGTGCTGACGGAGGTATTTTTCTGCATGACTGTATCTAAGATTTTGTATGGCACTATTCCATCAGCCGGAACTATGATTCTGTTTTGCGTGCTTCTCGGAATATTTGCAATCGGCGCGCCTGGTGTACCTGGCGGAACGGTTATGGCTTCGCTCGGACTTATTACCGGTGTGCTTGGATTTAACGACACTGGAACTGCCCTTATGCTTACAATATTTGCACTTCAGGACAGCTTTGGAACAGCCTGCAATGTAACAGGCGACGGCGCGCTTACACTTATCCTGACTGGATATGCAGAGCGCCACGGCATCAAGGAAGGTACTGACAATTAATATATTTCTTTGACATATGTAAAGTGCTATAATCATCACATGAATCCACGCGCCTGCGGCGCAGAAATGAGGTAACATATGCCATTTATTAATTCTAAGATAAGCACTTCTCTTACAGAAGCACAGGAAACTGAAATCAAAACCCGTTTAGGTCAGGCTATACAAACAATTCCCGGCAAGTCAGAAAGCTGGCTCATGGTCGGCTTTGAACCTGACTACAAGCTCTACTTCAGAGGAAGCAATGCCGATCCTATAGCTATGGTCGAGGTCAGCGTTTACGGCAGTGAGGACCCATCTGCCTTTTCTAAACTGACTGGCCAGATATGTGACATTTTTAAAGATGTTCTTGGAATTGCACCAGATCATGTATATGTAAAATATCAGGCTGTTTCTAACTGGGGATGGAATGGAGATAATTTCTGATATGTTAATAAGCGGGACACTCTTTTATGAATGTCCCGCTTGTATATTTAATCTTCTTCAACCATATCAAATAAACTAAGCTGTTCTGTCTTAAAATCAGACAACACCATCTTCTTTACTTCTTCTCCCTTAATATGCTCACCTTCAACCCTTTGAATACCATTTCGAATATTAGAATCGACCAGCTTCAATACATATATATTGTCAAATCTGTTATATATTGAATCTCCTCCTAATCCTGATAAGCATATGAGCTGCGTGTTTGTTTTCTTTGCCATCTCCATAAGAGGCTTTAACAAATGTGCTGAATAAGTCTGAGCAAATGGATTGTCCATTATAAGAACTTTTCCTTCCTCTGCTGTTGAGAACAAGTCACTTTCATCCCTTCTCATATAGCTAAGCAGGCATGTAAGAATAACGAATGCTGACAGGAATCCTTCGCCGCCTGAATTTGATGAAACTTCTGCCCACGATATTGGCACCTCTTTTTCAGCCTCTATTTTATATAGTTTTATTTTAATATTGCGAATACCAATTACATCATCATACAGATTTTTTGTTGATATTGTATTACCTAAATATTCTGTAAGATTCTTATTACTCTCTATTGTTTCAATACCATGTTTTACAACTCTTTCAAAGAAATCGTGAAGCTGTATCCTGTAATGCTCCTTCTCGCTATCCCAGTCAGGAACCTGTATTCTTAACATTTTTATATTTCTTCCCCTGACATTTATAGTAGAATTCTTATCTATCATTGCAATATTGGCGTTAACACTTTTTATGTATTCAAGGAACATTTCTTCAACATTTTTCTGCTCACTGTCAATATTTGCCAGATCAATTGTAAGCTTCTCTAACTGACTTTCATAAGTAGCTTTATTAACATCATACTGCAGTGAAAGATTATGTGGATTACTAATCTGTGTCAAAAGACTTTCAAATGTTTTCTTAAAATAAACATCCTGATATTCATTCTTCCCTTCAATATTTCTTATTTTCTCTGAAATATTGCTCTGTTCATTAGAAAGTGCCTCTTTCGAATCAGCAAGTTTTCTTCGTATATCCGCCTGATATCTGTCTAAATCTGACTTTGCTATTGTAAGCAAATCAGGAATATCATTGAATAATTCGGACATTTTATCCTGTGTAACCTCAGGCTTGATATCAGAATATTCTGACACGCCACTTAATTTAGCAGATAAATCATTTTTTCTTGATGTCAGATTATCAATTTCTTTTCTTATAACACCAATATCATGCTTCTTAAGATTTATTCTTTTATCAAATTCGACATCTGCAATCAAATCTTTTGGCAGCAGTTCTTTATATCCTGTTTTTTCTTCAAGCTGCTTATATCCATAATCAATATCCTTGTTTATTCCCGCAATAACACCCGCAAGCTTATCATTATTCTCAATTGCTGCATTAAGTGCAGTTCCTGTCTTATTTATCTGCTCCTCCAGGTGTTCATACTGCTCATCAGAAAAATATACATTTTCATATTCTTCTTCTGTAATATTATTATTGGTCTTTTTAGAAAGGTCATTCTCTTTATTGGTAACTCTATGTGTAAGCCTTTTTAATCTGCTATTAAGTTCGTCTAAAGAGTCTGATACTTCCTTAGTAAGTGCATTATACTTAGCTTCGAGCTCCTCTGGTACAATATTATTGTAAGCTTCTGCATTTACGCACAATTTATATGAATTAAACCGTTCCATTTGAATTTTATTTTCATTGATACTTTTTTTAAATGCAGTTCTTTTTGATTTCAGATTCATTAAGACATTTCTTAAATCACTTATCTCGTTATCAACAGCCTTATTCTTCTTTTCCAGTTCCTGAAGCTCATTTTTAACACGAATAAGCGAATTGAGATTAACATTATAACTCTTATATTTATCGCATAATTTATCAAATTCCTCAGACCTGATATTATATTTTACTATCAGATTCTCACTTTGCTTAATTAATCTGTTATTTCCTTCATTTTCATCAGATAATGTATCTTTTTCGCTTCTTATCTGTATCTGTCTCTTCTTTAACTGTACCTCCTGCTCCTTATAATCTTCAATTTTTTTCTCAGTGGTCTCATACAATCCTATAGAAAATGTCTGATTTTCAATTTCAATTTTATATTTACTGAATATTTCTACATCATCATTCTTTGACTGTATCTGAACAGACAAATTATTAATTCTGCTCTGAATATCAGCAAGCATTTTATCTAACTCCGCCTTATCAAGCAGATGATTATTGAACATAATAAAGAAATGTATATTTCCATATGTTGTAAAGTTGCTTTTAGCTTTATCAAATGGCTTCTCCAGCTCTTCTCTGATTATTATAGGTATTGGAAAACTTGTATATATTTTTTCATCAATAAGCTTTATTCTTTCAAACGCATTTTTGTCCATTATTATAGAATATGGAATAAATGGATTATTTTCTACAAGCTTACCATTACTCTCCTGTGTTCTTCCATTCTTATTAAGCCATTCCATACCATATACATATCTGATATCGTTCTGCTCGCAATAGTTTCTTACATTATCCGGAAGTTCTATTGTCTTTCCTTCTTTTAATTGTGCATACTGTTTTTCCAGTTCACTCTGTGACATAACAAGCTTCTTCTTGTCAATTTCCAATTGATTAATATTGTTCACAAGGCTGCTTATAATAACATCTGGTCTGTCCAGAGCCAGCTCTTCCAGTCCTGCATATTTAAGGATTTTTATTCTGCTATTCTTCTGATGTTCAAGGTCTGTCAGAATATTTTCCTGTTCAGACATTTTATGCATCACATCACTTATATCAGCTACAATATCCACTTCTTCCTGTAAAAGTTTTCTTGCTTTTATGTCAAGTTCGTTCTTTTTCTTATATAATCTTGAAAGTCTGTTATTCTCTTCCTGCTTTTCTTCATCCAATTCTTTTTGCTTTACTTCAAGTGTTCCTTCTTCATATAATCCAAGAATGTTTCTCTTTATGTCACACGAAAACTTTCTGTTAAATGCTTCCTCAATATCATTATATGATTCAACTGAATTCTTCAAACTTCCGGTTTCAATGCTTTTCTCCCGTATAATTCTTTCATTATTCTTTTTATCTGTGTCAAGATTATCCAGCATATGCTCTTTATCAGATATGTCTTTATCATTATTATCCTGTCCTTTAATACTGCTTTGCATTTTCAAGGAATAATGCTCATACAATGCATGTCCGATTTGTTCAATTTTATCCTTATTAGACTCCGAATTTTTTAAAAGTATTTCTATTTTTCCTTCTACTTCCACCTTTTCTGCTTTTATATCTTTTAATTCCTGATAGAGTTTATTGCAGTCATATATAGATAACTGTCTTGTTAATTTATCCTGTGCATTTTTTAATCTTGTAATTTCAACTTCCTGTACACTTCTCTCTGACACAGCTTCATCTTTACAATCAATATACCTGTATATTTCATATGATATTTTTTCATACAATATCTGATTAATATATTTTTCAATTTCTAAAAGCAGATTACTTTTATCGTCAAGATTAGCCGTAAGAATCTCTATTGCCTCATTTAATTTCTTTACATACAGAGCCATTCTCGCCGTATGTTCGCATCTATCCTCATCTAATCTGACATATCTGTCTATGTCTTCTTTAAATGATTTAGTATCTTCAAAATATTTTTCTATCAGTGCCTTTTTTTCTATCTTTGACTGGTTGCTCCTATACTGTTCTATAAATTGAAATGTCAGTTTTCTAAACTCGTCTATCCTGTTCTTTTCCTGATTAAGCTTGTCCTCTATCGGCTTTAAAAACCAGTTTTCAACAAGATCTTTTTCATCTTTAGAATTACTAAATAATTCTGATAAACCTGATTCTTTCTGATTAACTTTTCTTATAATACTTTCCCATTCCTTATTGTTAATCTGATATTGGCGCAATGTCCCAAAATACTGTCTTCTTCCATAACTGCTGCCCATATCGTAAATTCTGAAATCGCCTTTTTTATCTTTACTTATATCTTCAAACAGCTTTTTACATTCCATAAACCCTTTTAATATTTTTCTGTTTCCATCCTGTTTTACAACTGGTATATTATCAATATCATAATGGCATCCTTCTGAATAACTTCCTGTAAATGTATACATTTCCAATTCTTCTGCATCATTGTCTTCTTTCTGGTTCTTCCTTACCATCATGCCTGATAAAAATCTTGTAACATTATTATCAAGCTGCCACTCTGTCATAATAAAAGTAGGTCTGTTTGTTGTAAAATAACTTTTGAACTGTCTGTCGCCAAGATCTCTGTAAGACTTATTAACAAACTGACTCATAATCATCTGTACAAGTACACTTTTTCCACCACCATTGCGCAATGATATTAATGTACTCTCTCCACCAAAATCAAATGTCTCATCATCAATTTTTATTGTGTCATGATTGTATGAAAGATTTAGTATTCTGATTCTTGAAATCTTACTCATTTTTTACCCCCAGTGCTTCCATTATTCTTTCATAATTATCTTTATTTAATATCTTGTATTCCATAATATTATCCAACTTTGATGTAGTCTTTATCATTTCATCTTCTTCAACAAAAATAATCAACTCTTGTTTTTCAAGGAATTTGCATATTCCACTTACAAATCCTTCTTTGGTTGTCTTCATTTTAGTATTGATTTCTACACTTTTTAATGCCTCATATGCTTCACTCATACTTTTATAATCCAACACATTTTCATATAATTCTGTATATATATTTCCATCTTCTGCCTCTCGTTCATTCTCAAACCCGACGCCTGCTTTAAGTCTCTCAGATATAATATTCTGCAATTCTCCCAATTTAAGAAATTCTCTTGATTTACATGAACTCCCCTGGCCATCATAGAACTCCGCCATCAATGTAAGAATCACAAACTGTGACAAATAATAATCTTTATCTGTAGCTTTAGATTTGCATAATTCTCTCTTCAAATCTGCTTTAGTAAACCCAAGATACTTATTGTCTATATCAGGCATCAGATATATTGTACTTCCGTATCTTTCTATCTTACTGTCAGCAATCTGTGCCTGATTCTTTACAAGATTCATTACTTCTTCTCTTTCAACATATGCCCTATATAAATCACTTGCATTACTATCATTATCACTTAGTGCCCCATGACACAACAGATAATAAAATATTTTCTGACTGTATGTTATATTCTCCGCTTCGTATGCCATCTTTTACCTCTCTTCGTATCTAAATCCTACATTAGAACATTTAAAATTCTTTAAATTACCTGCCTCATCTTTTACATGTTTAAAATGTATATACTGTCCATCTTCTATCTGATAAACATATATTTTCTTTATATTTCTGTATTTAGGATTATCCATTATTCCCAGCAGCATTTCATTTAAAATAAATCCATCTGAGGTATCCATAAGATATTCGGTCTGTTCTTTCCTGAGTTCGCCTATATCTATATTCCCCTCCGTCAGAAGCTCAATTATCACCTCACGGAATATTTCTGCAGTCGGAATAAGAATTTCTCTTTCTTCTTTCGTAAATCTTTCATTGAGAAATTGAAGGGTGATTTCTTGATTTTCCAGCAACATATCAAGAATTACCGTGATACATTGTTCATATTTTTTCATTCTTTCCTGCCTTTTTCTCTCTTTCTCTCTGTTAAATTCTTCCTCGTCAAAATCCAATTCAAGGTCTTCTTCATCAATGTCCGATTTTTTCAATCTCTTCTGATATTCAAGCATTTTCTCTGGATTAAATATTTTATCAGGCATACTCATAAATAAAGGATTAAAAATTTTATCTGCGTTCTTAAGCAGGCTTGCATCTTTTAGTATTTCATCATAAACATCACTTCTAAACGGAAAACGCTGAACAAGCGTCATGTTAGAATAATTTTCAAGTTCATAATCATACAGCTTCTTTAAATCAAAATGCTGACCAAGAATTTTCTGATGTTCATCTAGAGTTCCTGTAAGATAATGACCTATAATTTTCAGATTATTTAGATTTTCTTTCTCTTTTTCTGAAAACTCATCAGTATTCATCTCTTTTTCTTCAAATTCTTTAATTTTCTCATCTATAAATTCCCTGTGCATATTAAATTTCGCACGTGTGTCTGCAACAGTACTTATATTTTCTTCCATAATCTGTCTGTAATCCTCTACAGAATATGACAAAGCATTTCTTTTTATAGACAAAGCCGTCTCCTGTATTTTCTGGCTCTGTTTTCTTAACTGGTTAAAAATGTTCTTAATATCATCAACAGCTTTATTATAATCTGCCTTTTCAAGATGCAGTTTAAAAAGCATTTCATTTATTGTAAGTTTAAGATTATTCTCTACTTCCATTGTCGAAAGAATCATATTATAACCTTCATCTGTAAGATAATATGATGTTCTCTTGACTCCTCCGTCCTGATAAACGACCTTATTATCTATATATCTGATATTAATATCCTTATATTTTCTATTATCATAATCATATGCTTTGAAATACATCGAGACACCTGTATTTCCCAACACATCTTCTACTATAAATCTTGCCAGATTCATACTATTTTCATATTCCAATGAATGCTCATAATATTCATAATTAATCTCATCAACAAATGCAGCTATGTCATCTATTGTACAGTCTTCTTCTTTTAACGAATACTCCATAATATATAAAAGAACACTAAAAAGCATATTTATCTGTTCATCTCTTGTGTTAATTCCAAAACTTCTCCACTTTACCACTCTGTCTATACTATTCCCACACAACACAGAATATCTTGCCACAAACTGCATTCGTTTTCTAAAACCTTTAAGAAAATCCTTTTCCATCATCCTTGCTCCAATCATGCTCATTTAATATTTCCTGTGGTATATATTTTCCTTCTTTCAGCAAATTTAATATCTGTGCTTTCCTGTTTTCGCTAAAATAATCAAGAAAAATATTCTCTATTTTGGAATTCTGTTTTTCCTTTGTAAATGGCATATTGCTAAAACCCATCTTCTCAGCCTTATCAAGCATACTTTCGTATGCTCTTACAAAAGGCTTTATATCTATACTTTCCCCTGTACCACATTTCCACTGTTTCTTTACAAGATGCTCATATATTATAATCCCCTCATAATCAATGTCACCAAAATACAACAATTCATTGCCAGCTTTAAAATACGACTCCGCACCAGAAGCATAATCCGCAAATGAATTCCATATTCCTTTACCAGCACCGTATATTAATGTATTAAATCTTATGCCAAGCACATCCGCTTCATTTATTCTTAGATACCTTCTTATATCATAAAATGTATCCTTATTCTCTATTATTAAAATATTTTGTGGAAAATCCTTAGAATGTGAATAATAAGATAAAGGCTCTGACGTTTCATAATAATTAAGCTTGTTTCTGTCTATTCCAAGCTTCTCACAGAACTTTATTCCGCCTTCTTTTTGAAAAAACTTTTCTTTTTTGAAAATCTCGAAACTACGCTCATTCATAGTTTCCTCGACAGACAATAATGACGAATTGTCTTTAAGATAATTACTGAGAAGACGCACCTTACCTGCATCTTCTTCGTATTTTTCCGGGTGCTTTCTGTAGTACTCCGTATTAACTAATGGATGAATACCAAAATCCAGTTCTTTATATATATCTGTATAATCTTTCTCGTCCTCATGTTTCCAAAACATCACTGGAAGTGCCGGCTTTCTTCCATTAGTTAAAGCACTCTTTACAGGAGCCAGCTTTCCATCACTTATTAATTCAAAGATATAATCATATAATTCTTCATAAGACAGATCTGGATGTTCCTTTTCAATATTGGAAAGATATAGCTTTGATTTCTTCATGTAGTGCTCCTTGCAGACTAAAAATGTAGAGTTAACTTTTAATTTTAGAATAGCATTTATGAGTTATATTTACAATAATTATTGTTGATAGTTTTTCAGACGTAGGAAGTAAAATATGTAACGATAAACGTCTACCCATTTTTCATTACCTCAGCTGTAACATTTTTATCATCATACCAGCACGTGCATTTTTTGCACATACTGCTTTTATGTCCAGATTATACATATCATTGAGAATAACCCAAACAAACCCAAACAAATAATTTATATTTTTTGTATATATCAATATCAATCATTTTCTTCATTGCCATCAACATGTGCAAAATTTGCACATGTTAAATCATTTCCTGCCTCTTCATACATATCCTTATATGTATATATTTCAGATGTAACCATTTCCGGATATAAAAATATATACTTTTTACATACACGCTTGAATAATTCTAACATCCTGTCACTGTTGCACATTCCAACCATATAATCCAGCAAATGTTCTACTTCTGATTCAGATGCTTTTCTTGCACATATTTCTTCGACTATCGGTTTATATGTAGCATATGCTAAGTCATCAAGTTCTTTTATCATGCATACTATTTTCTTAATTTCGTCATCCATAGCTTATACCATATTATCCACCTTTCCTGATATTACGCACATTTGTTTATATATAAACGTTTCCAGTACTCAGATAATCTTTTATAACTTGATGTACATACACACATTTCCACCTCTCTGATACTTTCACATTGGGGCACAAGCAAATCTTCCATATGTACCTTCAGCAACCTGCTCAATACATAAAGATGATCAACAGATGGCAGAATCATTCCCTTAAACCAGCGATATATCGGCTGTGGACATGATAACTGCAATATTTTCTGTATATCCTTTACTGTATAACCTGCTTTTTCAATCCTATATTTTAATAAGATGCCTGTTTTCTTCATATCAATATGTTCATACATATGTTGTCAACTCCTTTAGCAAAATTCACCCTCTGTCCAATCGAATGGATAATCTGGATCTTCCCAACTCTTCTCATCACTCCATATTCTTTCATGCACATGAAAACGTTCCTTCGCCAATTTTTCCTTCTCGTAGTATTCTCTATGACAGAATGGCATATATATTTCCGCTTCTTGCTCTGTACATGATGCCATATGTAATCTAGGACCATTATCTGGAAAAATAGGATCAATATCATATATCCATTTCCTTGGCTCTGCCTTACGCTGACTATGATTGTACACTTTTTTGAAATATTGCTTCCATGTGTATCTCCTGCCATATTCATCATAGATACTTACCATGCTCTTATTTTTCAGGCAAAATTCTTCCAATTCCTTAAATGTACTGATAGTCTTATGTCTTTGGAATAGTGGTCGCCAACCTGCACTCAGTTTACAAAGATGCACCTCATACCCTAAATATGGCTCATCTACAATTTCATATTCGATATCCTTGATTGTATATTCTGTTTCGACAGCAAAATGCTCCCGCATTAGCTTTTTATTTCTACTCATCAAATAAAAATTAGTTCCCATAAGATATCCACCAATCCTTTCTTTTGATTATATGATATCCTATAGGAACTATAATTGCATTGGACTGTTAGTCCAAAATGTTTATCCCGCTCTGCTTCTTTAAAACCTATACTTTGTATTCACTCTTTAATCTCCCAATGACCACTGTAGCCGCTTCCTTTATATGATACATTTGGCATTTTCTTAATCTTACGCTTTACTGTTGCAATACTAATTCCCAATTCCGATGCCATATCCGCTGTTGATATTTGAGGATTTACTTTTATCATTTTGATTATTTTTTCTTGAGCATCATCTTGAGTGCCACCTTGAGTGTCATTTTCATTCACCTGTGTTGCATAATTAGTGCCATAATTCAGATTATACAAAGTCAATGTAAAACCATCATTATCTGCCCCAAAGACTGACATCTTAGACTCATCAAATTCAACCTATCCCTCATAATCTGCTAAAGCAAAAAACAAGCTCGCAAATGCCCATTTTACTAAGCTTTGCGAGCTTTTGAAAATTATTCAAACTCGATTTCGGTAACTATATATTGTGTCTAATCAAGTGTTGCATCACAATATTTTGTATAATTATTCTTGATATTCTATGTATTCTTCATCGTTTCGAAACTTTTTGCAAGCATTTTGCAACCATGTTATGCCTATAACGCAAGAGAGCCGGATCACTCCGGCTCTCTCAAGTATGCATCCGCAAATACATACCCCAATTAGTAATTATAATATACAGCAACCATTGAAAAAATGCAAGTTTTTATAAAAAATTTTTCAAAATATTCATTCTTGATGCCAAATCCGGATGAATCACTATCGCAGCAACATTAGGATTAACAGCTTGTCTATAATTATCTGTTATCTTTTCAAACTCCCGAATAAATGCTTTTATTTCTGTCTTTGATACCTTCAGAAGCTTCATATAGTAGCACATAAGAATAATATAGTCGCCAATTGTCTTGAAATTCACATATGGCAATCCAATTTCAAGTTTCAAACACTGTTTCATTGCACTAGTAGGATCAATATTTCTGAAACGAGTATCGAAAACTACTGCATTATGTGCAATAGCATTTCGTAAATCTTTTAATGTATAGATGTATTTGTATATCAACTGTCTATCTGTATCACAAGACACATTGAGAGATAAACGCTTTGAAATATCATCTCGAACATCATATGTAAGGCATGATAATAAATATCCCAAATCACTCATTGTCATTATTTCGAATAAAGCCCATACCGGAACATCTGAATATCCAATATTATTATAGAAATGCGTTATCTTTGGATTATTCTTTTTATAGGCATACGCAAGGCTAGACTGAATAGAATTCTGTAAATTCAGCTTATTCTGTTGCAATTTCCTTTTCTGCTCTGTAGTTGCTGATGTCGGTGCGTTGTTGTATCCACTAACAACCTTGTCATACATATCCTGAATAGATTCCGAATTAGCATTTACAAGTATGCTTTCCAACGCAATATTTTTTACTGCTGTTTCAATAAACATCATTTTCCCATACAACAACGCCTTCAAATCAGAATCGTATTGAATAGTAGCATAGACTTCATCATATGATGTAAATGGTAATCGTCTATGCGCATTTCCAAAAAAACGATATCCCTTGTATCCATGAAAATATCCTGTATTAATAAGTTGACGCTTCTGTTTGGGTCCCTGTATTGAAATTCCACTATCTCGTAAATGTCTCATCAGAGCATCTGTTTTTTTATAACTCATAGACGCCTCCCAAAGTTAATTTTAATACAATTATAATGCGATTTAATATCAAAAACAAGACAGTTTAAAAAATGTAGAGCCTATTCTATGCCTCCAAATCACCCGACATAACATCTACTGTCTCTAATAACGTTTTAGCATAATCAAATGCATTCCTCTTTACTATCTTTTGAGAAACAATCGAACAAAACAGAATGCTCCAAACAACCAACACTAACAACATTGTATACTTTGGAACCGGATTTCGAAATATATCCGCAATACCAAATTTATCCACCATTAGTATTTCACGAATAGCCAAAATAGCATATATCGATAAAGCATACCACTTACACCCATATAGATTTCTCCAATAATTATATTTCTTTAGTTCTTGATAAACTCTCGGGAATTGTTCTCTATGCGAATTTGCATAAATACGTAAATGTTTTGTTACGCTCTCGTATTTGCTGTCGCTTTTAGAATCTAAATTCTCTTCTTCCTCCGATTCAGGCAATTGTAGATCAGGGATTTTTTCATTTAACCACTTATGGTATTTAACTTTTGTAATATCATCTATAGTATCATCGCTAAACCTTAATATTATAGTTGTTGGCATTCCTCCCAAAGCCTTATAGAATTTCTCTTCATATGTTTTTCCCAGTTCTCGTACTATATATGCGGCAAATGAAATTACTACTAAAGATAATGCCAATCCTATTCCTGCCTCCATCCACTTACACTTCACGACACCATTAAAAAACACCATAAGCAAAAGCGGAATTCCTGCCGTTATGGCTGGTTTAATTCTTGCTGCAATAACAAAATCATCAAATGCTTCTCGAATAGCTTTTATCACTTATCCCACTCCTCAACTTTTTCCTCAAAATTCAACTTTTCTAATGCACTCCAACCTTCTCTAGCTGGCATATTTTTATGATGATGAATTATGTTTCCTTCAGTTTTATATACTTTCACTCCTCTTCTTGTAAATGCATTAACTACCATCTGAAGCGGATGATCTGAATCTTTCGCTACAGATACAAATGCTGTTTTTCCTATAGTTTCATCTTCATCAACGATTTCTCCAATAAGTCTATCCAATATTGATGGACTTACATTATGTCTTCCTCCATGATGAGGTATTTGTAAAAAATTCACAGTATCCTTGATAGTCTCATCTTTCTCGTCTGCATACGAAATAGCCTTATCTAATGCACGTATTCCGGCATCCCCTGTAAGAAGAAAATTCTCTTCATCCATTTTTCCAAGAACAACTACACTCATTTCATTCTCCGATGTAGTTTCAACATCTTCTCTAAGTTTTTCATCTGTCCATGATTCTATTAAATTTTTCACATACTGTACCAATTTATTAACAATCTTCCTTGCTGCACTTTCATGAACATTACTCTTTTCTAACGGCGTTTTATTTGACTCAATCATTAATTCAAGATAAAACTCCTTACTGGGAGATAATATTTCTAGCTGCCCTTCTATAATCTTTCCTTGAAAAGCTTCACAAATTTCAATTTTTTTATCTTCTGCCATTTTTTCCAAATCGCTAATATACTGGTACTCTTTTTTTAAACGCTCGCAAAGACTTTCTTTTGTAATTCGTCCGTCACTAACCGAATCCCAAACATCATCAATATATAGCCACGGCCTGTTCATATATAACTTCTTCACTTCAAACTCTTCCAATATTCGCTTTAAACCTGACGCATGATCCAAATCCGAGTGTGAACATATAACGCAATCAATAACCTTATCTGTTGAATCAGAAAAATAATATTCATTCAAATGCTCAACTATTTTATCACCATGAGCCTGAAGTCCACCATCATAAACAGCAATTTTATAATCTCCATTATCATCCTTCCAACGAATTGTAATTGCGTCTGCATCTTTTTTTACTTCATCCCCAACACCTATAAAGTCTATCTCATATGCCATATACGAACCCTCCTTTTAAATATCTTCTGTCAACTATCCTCATTTTCGTGTTAGCACTCTCTCTCTCCGAGTGCTGATATATATTATATTAGCATTATTCTATATAATTATCAACATCAAAATATAGAGCAGTTATCCTGCTCCACATCCATCACACATACACCAACTCCTTCACCACAATCTCCTCCGCACAAGCAATAATATTATTCATCTTTTCCCCCATAGCATCTGATTTTCCGCCTTCAACTTCTCCGTCACACCTTGTTTCTCCTTCATCTGTTCCACAAGCCTATCCATCATCTCATAGCATTCCTCATCAATATCATGCAGATATTCATTCAACTTTCCTTCAAGCAACAGCTTCATATAATATCCATGTTTGAACTCTTTCAGATACTCACATCTCATATGTCCAAACTTTCCGATATTATAATTTGTTCCCTCTGGCAACTGTAAATCCGGATAATAAATATCATCCTCGCCCAGCACATAAGTAATTCCATTCTCTACAATAACTTTCTCCTATTTTCCCATAACTTTTATCCACATTTCTGCGATATTTCTCGCACCTCAACATCAATAATAGCCTCTGGCTCTTTTACAACCTTTCACATACGCTCTGATTCCAACATATACTGCCTGAACTAATAACAATAATGCAACAAGATTCAGCTTTACTAAGACCTTTATCCAATCTCCAAAATACACAGCCATAACTAAACTTATTACTGCTATTCCAACGCTAATCACATCCCAACAATTCTCCTGATATACTTTTGCAACTTTCTTTTCTACAATTACTGTCTGTACACCTACAGCTCCCACAGCTCCAATAATTACTATTATAAACAATAACCAATGCACTATAATTGCTAACATCTCATTCGGTATCCTATCTCCCACCTGTGCCAACACATTTCCTATATCAACAATCCACTTGCCAGACCTGCAAATACCATTCCATTAACAACTCCTAATTCATCCAATAAAATTCTCCATTTATCAAATAATTCAGATGACAAAATATCTTCATATTTTAAGAGTCTATCACTGAATATTGAAATAAAGTTTGCAGACGAAAAGTAATGTAATCTTTGTATTTTAAAGTGTTCTACTAGGGCATTATATGAATTAGTGCTTTCTCTTCCATGTATTTCTATAGCCTCCAAATCAAGAAAAACTCCATCAAATATCTGCAATAATCTTTCTAATTCTTGCAGTAACGAATATAACTTTTTAGCTTCAATTTCTTCTTTGCAAGTAAAAGTTATGATCCTATTCCCCACTTCTTCTATGCAAACCTTTATCATTGGCATTAGAGATATTGTAAATTCATATGGTGCAACACATCTTAACATGCCATTTTTTACACTATATATAGCCTTTAAGCTATCACACTTTATTGAAATATCCATGTTTTCTCCAAACTGCTATAAATACTTTTCATAATAGTTTCAATCACCCAAATACAGCCATCACCTGCTCATATTTCACCTTGTAAATCTCTTTACTTTCGTCTGATAGCTTGTTATAACTCCGTTCAAGCTTTTTCCTCACAAATTGCGCCCCCTGCTCTATATCCATCTTTCTTTCAACATAAGCTAAATAAAGTAAACTTGGCACACTATCGAAATGTGAAATTGCATCGGCATCTGCAACACACAATTCTTCAATGCTGGTTCTCCCCAGCTTTACACTCCCTCTATGATTTAAAATACACTTTTGTACTAACGCCGTTTTTTCTTTATCATAATTCAGTTCATTTAAAATCTCTTTAGCAATATCTGCTCCATATTTATGATGTTCCTCATACATTGCATAATCAGTTATTGAAGCTATATCATGTAACCATGCTGCTATAATCACAGTTTCTTTGTCAGCACCATATTTTTCTGCCAGTATCTCTGCATTTTTCACCACTGCTTCAATGTGATAATAGCACCCCATTCCAAATTTGTTAGTTGGTTGCTTGCACCTGTGATATACTTCTTTCTGTAAATATTCTATGATATCAGTTCTCATTTTTTATTCCTCTGAAATTCACATATCTGTTAATAGATATCTCTATGTCCCTCTATTTTTTTATACTTTCAGTTATATCTTTGAAAGAAGAAATCATATCTACTACGTTGCCCATCTTTCGTGCTTTTTTCCTTGCTATTCTTCTAGAGTCTCCTGATATGGTTGAAAAATCATATGTGAATTTTTCAATAATTTTCTTAATTACCCACACAACAAGAGCTGTTGTCAAAAACGGTATAATATATGGCATAAATATAATAATTGCTTGCAACATGCCATCCATAATCGCTTTATTCATCATTTCTCCTATATTTACCAAATCTCAATCTCCTCTCTTCTTATAATGTATCATCAACAAAATTTTTCATCTGTAAATACTTTTCTATCAATTTCGGCTGTATCAAAGGGTATGTCCAATTCTCAGGCAACTTATCCATAAGAACAACCTTCTCCATTTCGCTATGTAATTCTTTCGCAAATTCCGTTATCTCTGCAAAACAAAGCAGTCCAAATGTTTCCTCACCAGTATTATTTACTCTTGTCTTACCCGTTACTGAATATACACATATTGGTTTTATCTCAAATTTGACAGCTCCTGTTTCTTCCTGTAATTCTCTTTTTGCTGTTTCAACAATATTTTCTCCAGCTTCTCTGTGTCCTCCTGGCACTTCGTATCTGTCTCTTTCTTTATGTTTGCAAAACACCCACTTGCCATTGCTCTGTGAGATGATTACTGCAAATTTTAATAATGAATCATCCACTGAATCATAAAACTTGACTTCTAGCATATCTCTTTTCCCTTCTCCACATAAATCCAATTAAATCTGCTTTGAAACAAAATGTACAATTTCTTTCCCCGGCTCAAGAATATATGGTATCAACTCCAAAGGATATACCTTAGTACCTTTCTTTAAATCCTCTAGCGGAACCCAGCAGAAATCCAAATCAATTCTCTCATTATCCAGCTCATCATATCCATGAAACACTCCATCTAATGGAATATTATCATCGACCAGATGCACATTATAATATAAGCTTATCTGATGACACGGTCTTTTACCCCATGGAAAATAGATTTCACCTATTGCTAATAGATTATCTACCTCAATCTTAGCATGAATCTCTTCTTCAAATTCTCTTTTTAGCGTTTCCATACTTGTTTCCATCGCTGCAACATGTCCGCCGATAATTGCATAATTGTCATTTTTCGGACGTTGTAACAAGATTTTACCATTATGTTTCAATATACCGCCAACTCTGTATGAAAATACAAAATCATCATTTTTAAATAAAATATCCATATAATCGCCTCCAATCATTACATACTATTACATATTCCCTAATCATTACTCCGCCCACAAATAGAGCCAAACTAGAGCCATTTTGTAAAACAAATGCCGGAAGCCCGCATAAATACAAGCTTTCGGCATTTCAATCCGTTATTCAAACTCTTTTTCGGGTTCGATTTTTCATGTTAATCTGATGTTATCATGTATCAAAATCGTATCATTTTGATGCGTTTTTATTTTTTGTTAATGTGGTTTCAAAGCTGCTGTACCCAAATTGTACCCATTTACATAAAAACAAATATATATATATTTATATATTGCTCAATAATGTTGATATCCATATAAGAAGCACATAGAAACCTATAAATGCCAACAAAACACCTACAACTTTTATCCGTTGTTTCCAATTCATTTTAGACCATAAATCAACTATTTCTCCCACAAAATTTTTTGCTTCTTTTATATCCGACCGAATCATTTCTTCATTTTTTTCATATTGTTTGTCAACTCCTTCAAGATATTTCTCTACTTCATCTTTTTTCTCTTCTTTCAATTTTTTGTACATACTTTTATAATTACTTATTGCGCTCTCCGCAAAAGCAATTTGCCCAATTGCGAAAATCATTATATCATATATGTTTCCTACGTCATCAGATGACATATCCATCATGGAAGTAATATATATAACTAATAAAATCAAAAATTGCACTATTGATGTAATTGATTTCACCCTATAAAATTTCACTTCATCAATAACACATTCTGTTAATGGAATGTATATAAACAAAGATATAATTACAAACCCTATGATTAGGGTCTCTGGCAGATTAAACTTTAACGCCTGTGCAATAATATCTATTTCTTGACACAATGTTGAAATCAAAAATACTATTACAAATAAAATTACTATAATTTTTATCCAATTATATTGGTACCTCTTTCTCTTGCTTATTAAATAATAATAACTCAATAATACTTCGCTATAATTATCTTGTCCAGTTCCCCAGTTTAACAATATAATCAAAATTACCGTACTTACCACTACACTTAAAATTCTAGCAAAATCTGCGCCATTATTCCCTATGCAATTATATAGCAAAAATGCCTCTAATATATACAATATCAATGCTAGACCAAGAACAAGCAAAACAAGCAAGATTATCCCAACAATAATTCTATGTCCAAATCGCTTTTTTCTTGTTGCATATAGCCATTGCAAACATTTTTCAACAATGTAACTTATTATATACTTAATATCATCCATCTCTATGTAAATTTCTCAGCTGTATGCTTTTCTCCACTTCATAAATTTTATTATTTCCATGCGTATTATCGACGTAAATAATCTTTCATTATCTTTATTTACCAAACAATCACAATATATCTGCTCCTTGGTACATAATGCCAACTTATACAGATTTTATCTCCTATTTCAATAAATCAAAACATCTCGCTTTCAATTTATGCATTTATCTATAGCAAAAAATTTATATATCTGGTGTAATTGTTTTTTCTTTAATATAAGAATCTATTTTATTTTTTTCACAAAAATCAATCACTTGCTTTGCCTTTTCATTATAAAAGTGTTTATGCTGCGGATATCCTAGTGAAACCTCTTTACAATAATTCGTTCTACCAAAAATAATTTTATCAGTAAATGACACAGCTTCTAAAAGTTCATTTATATCCTGATCAATCAAATTAGGTGTAGGATATGGCTCCATACTTATCCATGTCTTACACCCAGAATCATGCAACGCTTTTAAAGCATCTATTCTTTGCTGATAAGGCGCTGCATACGGCTCCATTTTTTCCCGATATTTTTCATCTAAAGAAATTAATGTAATGCCATACTCATTATCCATTGAATAATTCTTTTTGTCTCCCAATTCAAGCGGAAGTATTGTTTTCTTAATCTGTATTGGCATATCTAGAACATATGAATATCTCTTTCGTAATTGTTTTTTATAACCTGCGGATAGTAATTCTTCTGCCTGATATCCATCAAATTTCCCCATATTAAAATCCCTAACTATCTCCTGCCAATAAGTTCCATCCGCAATCTTATTAAGTAAATTGATAGATTTTTGATCTGCTTCCACTTGTATAGGTGAGTACTCAACCAAATCCTCAAGATCTGTTAATGCACGATCTTTTGTATAATCAACTTTTAATGCACGGCAGGCCTCTCTAAAAAAGCCAAAGGAATTAAAATTTATTAACATTTCAAATGATGCAAATTCAAAAGTTGAAAATATATCAAACAATTCAGAGTCTAATGCCTGAATACCATATGGATCAATGTACAAAAATACATTAACATTTTTCTTGGTTTTAAGAATTTCAATAATTTTTTCCTCATATTTACCCGAAAAAATAGCAGGCTTCCAATAGCAACTAGAATAACTAGACAAATTTAATTCAAGATCTGATGCGTAATTTAAATCAATAAAACACATATCAATCTGAGCATTTTCTGATCTTGTCTGCGCAATACAATCCTTGCGTATATCAAGTGCAATAATCGGAGAACCTGGTTTTCCATCATCAAATCTACCTTTTCCAGAAAAGCAATCCACATAAAAAATTGGACGTTTTGTCATCAAAACTTTTTGAAAATATGGTTTTAAATATGCTCCCAATAATGTATCTTTAATCTCCGACCAATCTTTTCTTTTAAAAAATCTCTATTATCCTTCGACATTAAATATCTCCCAACCTTTGATAAAGTCTTCAGAACTTAACATATCATCAATACATCGCAAGTAATAATTAATCTCTTTTGTTCAGAGCATAAAACCTTATCTATAAAGCATTTTATTATATCGTAACAACTTTCACCTTTAAAGCCCTTATCCTATCTTCATTAATTAATATACGTTTATTACCTACTTTTTACAGAAAAAATTGTTGTATATTCTTCAATTATAACTTCTCTGTTTAGTTTATAGGTGCGTATCAAATTATTGATTTTTTCCACGTTTTTAAAATTATTTTTCTGACACATTGCCACAGCAAAACCTCTTACATTTTTTTTAAATTTTTCTAATAATTCAGGAGTCATAATCCTAATTTCTGAAGTTGGAGAACATTCAAAACCAAATACCCTACTATTATGAATCATCACAGGAATACATTTTACTTGTTCATCTTGATACAAATTCTGAAACCACGCATAGGATCCATTCAACTGATTACAATCATGTTTACTAATTGTATCCGTTGTCGTTTCGTTTTTACACTCTATAACCAAATAATTGCCAGAACCTAATATAATAAAATCATCTGGTCCTTTTCCCACTTCTCTTTCTGGTTGTCTTGCTCCATATCCAATTATCGAAAATACATCTTTTATTGCATTTTCAAATTTCTTTGACGTCCCTTCTAAGAACTTTAGGTCATCCATAATAGCATCCATATATAATATAAATTTATTTTCATCAAAATTTAACGCATTAATTCTATCAATAATATTCCTTGACTGTTCTGGTAAATTTCCCGATACTTTCAAAAACTGAATTCCCTCAATAGGATTCAAAACATCCATATTATCTTTTTTAGCAGATTTCAGTATTTGTTGTGCTTCACTTTGATCTATAAAATTTGTATATTCTGCTAAAATTTGTTTATAGTATCCTTTTACTCTAGCATTTTTTTCTTCGTTGACTAAGCAATTAATACTTTCTGCCGCTTTTACATAATCACCATACATTCCATAGTCAAATGCTTTCCTTGTCATTTTTGCCATGTTACTAATATTAACTGAATAAACATACTCTACACTAGCTGTAGCATTCTTACATATCTCAATCCAACTAGGATCTCTATGAAGAATATAATCTCCTATACCCATAATCTCATCTATTGATTGTCCTTCAATTTGCTCACACATTTTCTCAGACAATTTAAATTGTGCGCTCGTCGCACTGCTAAAATAATTATATCCATCATCAGCATACAAAACATTCGTCAGCTGATTCCCTAATAAATAGATTAAGCAATAATCATTACTCGACCGTACTCCTCTTCCCATTCCCTGTTCAATTCTTTGTATTTGCTCACGCTGAATTCTTTCACTTTTTCTAACAACTTCATGTTCATACTTATCATTCATATTGCTTATATTCGGGAGTCCATCTATAACTAAAATTCTACAAGAATTATCAGGAAGATCAATCCCATCATATCTATTCACAATTACATATAAACCATGACTATTTTCTTTAATATGGCTAACACCTTCAGAAATATTTCCAGACGATAAAACTACACCCCCATTACTCTCCCAATATTTTGACATTGCAAACGAAGGAACAAGTACAACAACATTATATTCCTTAGCTTTTTCAATAAGTGCATTTCTCATTTCCATTTCAGTTAACTCTTTATTAATTAACTTAGGTACAACTATTAATCGCTCTCCAATGTCATTCGCTTTTTCAGGGGTAATAACTCTCATATCTTCCTTAAAATCTACTCCCATTACTGTTGCAAATGGGCTATCATCTGGCAATGTAGCACTCATATAAATTCTTCGCTTTGCATCGTCAAAACTTTTAATTTTGTGTATAGGTGTACAATTAGGTACAATACTAATACCTTTAGCAGAAATATAACAATGAGATAATTTTATTGAATCTTTCACAAGATCCAACTTAAATTTGATAAAATCCTTTTCTCTATTTTCACATAACAATTGATACATTTCATGACTCTTCTCTTGCCAACTCCAAAATGGTACTAACATATTATCATAAATGTTTCTATCTTCTACAATTTCAGCAAAGCGCCCCTCGGCTTGTACATTCATCACATCATAAAATAATGCAATAATTTGCTCATATAATGAATCTGTCCTAGGAACTATTATAGAAAATTGTTCTTGAATATTTCCAATACATGCATGCATATCATCAATAATGACACTTCCAATGTTGTAATTATTTTCTTCTCTAAGTCCAAACACACTCTTTCCATTAACCAATTTTTGAATAGTTGTCACTAAAATCGCTCTTTTACGCGAATAATCCAAATCCGTTTCTGAATCAATAACCTTAATCCCTAATTCTTTTGCTTGACTAATTACCTGTTCAACCAAATACTTATCAGGAACAACATACATAGCCGGGCCTATACCTTCATTCAAACAACTTTGTAAAATCATTAAAGCCACAACGGTCTTTCCACTTCCCGTATTCATTTTTATAATTGTATCTCTATTATTTCTCTGCTCAAACCATTGCTTCCAAACTTCGCCTTGCACATCTCTTGGATACTGATATTTTTCCGTTTTATTTGTTAATCCCATGAAGATATCTCTTGGATTAATCTGTTTTTGAAATGTATTTAATCCCAACTGTGTAAAATCTATCATATTTTTACCCTCCACTTTATCCAAACACCTTCGTAATATCCCGATAACGATTTACCACCCGATAAATCTCTACTACCTCTTTACCAACCTTATACAGCACGACATAATCTTTCCACACCACATACTTATAATCCGTCTTAAAACTCACACGCTTAGACAAGTCTACACCAATGTAAGGAAACTGCTGTATATTCTCAAACTGGCTGTAAATCTCCTGTATTGTTTCCAATGCTTTATCTGCATTATCCTCAGCAATATAATCCTTAATAGATTTCAAGTCCTTTGCCACTAACGGATTGATCCGTAACTTCATCATGTTCTATTCTCCCACCATTGTCTTTAGTTCATCCAATGACAACCAACCTTTTCCATCCTTGACAGCCGCCTCAGCCTCTTGCAGCTTCTCTAAAAGTTTCTTTTCTGCTTTATCTCGCTCATAATCTTCTATATCCATTACCACAAATCTTCCCCTGCCATTTTTCGTAAGAAAAACAGGTTCTCCCACCTGGCAGTTCTTCAACACTTCATTGTAATTTCTCAAATCAGATACCGGTAATATATTGGGCATAGTTACCATCCTTTCAAAATCAATACTATATTCTATCTTTTATTATAGCCAAAGATGCTGTAAAAATCAACGAAGGTTTTTACAGCGCAGGGATTTCGCTTTTAACTTTTTTATCTATGCATTTTTATAAATAATCCAGTTATCAGCATTCCATCTGCGGTTACCCTTCATTCCTGGTCAATAAGCGCAAAATTTCCCCTGCTTTTTCCCTATATATTTTTTCTGGTGATTTTCTATCCGCCTTTTTCACATAAAATCTGTTTCACTTTTTCTGTTAACAGCTCATCGCAAAAAATCCGGTTTATGCTCTTTCGGCTTATACCACTTCCTGCAAAGTTCCGGATTCTTCGGTACAAATATAACTCTCTTACATTAAAGCCTATGATTATCAGATTAAATATGGTTTCAACCGCATCTCGACAGTAACAGTGCTTTGCGTGATAATACGTTTTCAATTGATGGAAACCATTCTCCTCAATGTCCCACCTGCGGTGCATCATTTCCCATAAGACTCGGTAGTCTGCCGCTTCCAGTGTCGTTACAAGCCACATGAAACGCTCTGTTTCTTTTCCATTTTCTTCCCACTGCTCATGATACCGCATCACACGCAGTTTATATGGACACCCTTCCATCTTAAAACCAGAAAGATCCCATACTTCAATCTTCTTTTTCCCTTTCCAGAAAGATGCCTTTTTTCCCTCATCCTGTTTGAACAGACGCTCTGCATCCTGAAAAATCATTCTTCTTTCGTCTTTCAGGCGTATCACCCCTTCCAGACCATTTTCCTTCAGAGTGTTGATAAATGGAGCATTCAGATATAACGCATCCGCCACAATCACATCCGCAAAATGTCCATGCCGTTTCTTCAGCTGCTCAATCAACCTTTTTCCGCCTGTCAGTTCTCCTTCGTCTTTCCCAGAACCATCCCGTGGTTTTAACATTTCCTGCCCCAGAATTACGTGTGGTGATTTACCTATAATCATGCACACCACACTCCGGTAAAAGTATTCGGTTTCCCCTGTGTGTTTGGATAGGTTACAATTAACTGGACAGATTTTTTAAGGTCATATAATCTATAATAAATACACGAAGGAGCACTCTTTATGACCGAACAAAAACAACGACGAAAACCTCGCAAATATACAGATGAATTTAAACAGCAACTGGTGGAACTATATCGTTCCGGCAAACGCAGATGTGATATCTGCCGTGAATATGACATTGCTACTTCCCTGTTTGACAAGTGGGTAAAGCAAGCATCCAATTCCGGTTCTTTCCATAAAAAAGATAACCGGACTCCGGAGCAGGAAGAACTGATCCGGCTTCGGAAAGAAAACCAGCAGTTAAGAATGGAAAATGATATTTTAAAACAAGCGGCGCTGATCTTAGGACGAAAGTAAATGTGATCAAAGCAAATGCCCACAAATACTCTGTATCAGCAATGTGCCGCGTCCTACAGGTAAACAGAAGCACCTATTATTATGAAGCAGCAGCAAACAAAGATGAATCAAAACTCACTGCAGACATTCAGGAAATTTTTAGAAAAAGCCGGAACCATTATGGTACACGAAAGATCAAGAAAGAACTGGCTGATTGCGGGAAACAGGTATCAAGACGCAGGATTGGACGGATTATGAAACAGGAAGGTCTGGTATCAAGCTATACTACAGCACAGTTTAAACCGCAAAAAGACAGATGTAATGAATCAAAAGTAGAGAATGTGTTGAACCGACAATTTCAAAACCAGCCATACCGCAATGTAGTGGTAAGTGATTTGACCTACGTAAGGGTAGGAAACCGCTGGAATTATATCTGTGTACTGATTGATCTTTTTAACAGGGAGATTATTGGATACAGTGCAGGAGAACATAAAACAGCAGAACTTGTAAAACAGGCATTTATGAAAGTAGACGGAAATCTGTCAGAAATCCATATTTTCCACACAGACCGTGGAAATGAATTTAAAAACGAGACAATTGAAGAACTGTTAGAAACGTTCCATATGGAACGCTCCCTGAGCCATAAGGGATGTCCTTATGACAATGCAGTGGCAGAAGCTACGTTCAAGATTATAAAAACAGAATTTGTATGGAATGAAACATTCCATACGCTGGAAGAACTGAAGATAAAACTATGGGATTATGTAAACTGGTATAATCATCACCGCATACATTCTTTCTTAGGGTATCAAACGCCTGTACAATATCGGAAAAATAACCTAAAAAAATTTGTCTGAAAAAGTGTTGACAATCCACAACATGCTCCACCTCTTTTCTGCCTTTCATAAATAGTTCTTTTTTCTCCTGCTCTTTTCCCATGCAGAGAATATCCAGCCAATAATTGATGATTGGTTCTGCATGAAGCATCATTGCATAATCCTCAGAAAACATTACATCCGGTGGCTTGCCATAAAGAACCTGTCCGCTATCTTCAATCTGTACCAACGCATCTTTTAACAGTTCTATTGTTTCCTCACACCATCTGTAAAATTTTTTCTTAATCTGAATAATGCGCATGCGCTCCTCTTTTTCCCTGCGAAGCCTTTGCCTTTCTTCTCTGCTCATAGCTTCTGTCTGAACATGTAATCCAAAATCCTCAATCAATTTCTTTGCGGCATCGTATTGGGATAATCCATACATTCTTGCTGTGTAATCAATCACATCTCCACCCACACCACAAGCAAAGAAATGATAATTTTTATCCACCTTCATGCTTGGATGTCTGTCATCGTGGAATGGACAGCAGGCAACACCATTTTTGCAGATACGAAGTCCATAACTTTCCGCTACCTGTCTTGTGGTTAGCTGCTCTTTTACTTCTGAAAATATATTCAAATCACAAATTTCTCCTTTCCTGCGGAGAAAGCCTTTGCTATAATAAATTTATTGTGGATAGAAAGGCTTTATCCTTTTTATTCTTTCATGTCCCTGTTACCAGCAGGGACATTTTTCTGTAATGCAATCAGTTCTTTTAGCAAAGCCAGCAAAAGCTGCCCATTCTCTGAATTTCCATTGTGCAATTCCTCACATATCCGCTCTAACACCTTTGATAATCGAAATGACATATAATTGCCTGACACTACCTTAATTTCCTGCTCTAACACTGACTTTCGATAATATTCACCTTTCGGCACTCCCGATAATATAATTTTTGCCTCAACTTCTGATTTTTCTTCATCACTCAGCCAGAATGCGATTGTGTTATGCCGAAATCTATCCTCCCGTTTACACGCCATCTTCCTCACCTCGATCCACTTTTCCGAGACGGTCTGCAATTTTCTCCTGCGCATCCCTTGACTGATGACAATAGTTTTCAATCGTTGTTGTCACCTTTCCATGTCCCAGCCTCTTGGCAATCTCAATCGGACTGAACCCCATCTGCACCAACATACTTGCATGACTGTGTCTGGTACAATGTACTGTAATTTTCTTAACTCCCGACAGCTTAATGCCACGCTCCATCTCATGCTCAAAGAAGCTTTTTGTTCTTCCAGCAAACAATCTGGTTCCCGGTTTTGGTCGATACAATGTGCTGATATATTCCCGAATCTCGTCCTTCAATTCCTTATGAATAGTTATCACTCGCACCGAGCTTTCTGTCTTTGGAGCTGTAATCAAATCTTCTCCATCAAGCCTTGTAAGCGATTCATCCACCCGGATAGTTCCATCCTCGAAATTTACATCTTTCACCTGCAAAGCAAGTAATTCTCCAATACGCATACCTGTCCAAAACAATATCTGAAATGCCATCCAAGAATCTCTTTTATCCATAATTGCATCTGAAAATTTCTAAAATTCTTCCAACGTCCAGTACGGGCGTTCATCCGCTTTGCTTTTTCCCATACTGCCTGCCTTGTGGCATGGATTGGAGCGTAATTCATAGAATCGCACCGCATAATTTAGAATAGAACTAAGCTGATTATTTATCGTTTTCAGGTAAGTCGGCTTAAATCCTTTATCAATCATTTCTCCCTGCCACTTTCGTATCATAGGAGCTGTGATTGCATTGATAGGCATATTTCCAAAATACGGAAGCACCTTATCTTTCATCACATATTCTTTCTGCTTCATAGTAGTTTTCTGCAGTCGTTTCTCCATATCTGCCTTATATATCTCCCAGAAATCATTCAAGGTCATGGTCGGATCAGAAGTTTGCTGCAATATGAAATGCGCATACCATTCCTCTGCTTCCTTCTTCGTCTTAAACCCTCGCTTCTGGGATTTCTTCTTGGTTCCCGTCCAGTCTGTCCACCGATACTGGATATGCCATGTACCGTTTGGTTCTCGCTTTGCACTGCAGCTCATGCACTCACCTCCTTGGCTCCGCCGTACCATTTCTCACGAAAATACTCCACCGGAATTTTGCCTGCGATTGTAAGGAAACCTTTTCCAGCCAGTTCCTTGTTCATTTCTCGCAAAATCTTGTAGGATTTTCCCATACTCACACCGAGCATCTTTGCAATGTCTTCTTCACTGTAGTAAATTTTTTCGTTCATATCGCTTTTCCTCTCCTTGGTTCTGTATAGTATCTTTTTGTTTCGCTTTTATATTATCGTAACATTTGTTTCGTGTCAATATCTTTTTTCTTTTATTTTTTTATCTGGTGTGTTATTCTATATATGATATTGAAACATTCATAGTTTTAAATCAGGAGGAAATCACAATGAAAGTTGGTGAAAATATAAGGCGCATCCGTCAGGAACGTCACCTAACTCAAAGACAATTAGGAGAAATGGTTGGTGCAAGCGAAGCCTACATTCGTGCTTACGAAAGCGGCAGAAGAAATCCAAAGCCATCATCCCTTGAAAAAATAGCAGACGCTTTATCTGTCAATCCCGAAGTACTGGCGAACTCTGATTTTGATGGCATAAAAGCCATACACAGACTTTTTCAGATATTCCGGCAATACGATGGACAACTCTTTGAATGCCAGGATAAAGATGGAAATGATATGGTTGGAATCAGCTTTGGAACATTGTCTTTGATGCGATCATGGTTAGACCGCTATGAAGAATATATGGAAGAAGTTGAGAAATGCAATGAAATAAAAGATGTTAAGAAGCGTGGGGAAGCTCTGCTGAAAGCGGAGGCAGATTTTAATCTTTGGATGGATATTTATCCGGAATCGGAACCATTTCCTATGAACTTGCAGATACAGAAAACACATGATGAATTTATGGATAAGATGGGATTGAATCCCAAAATCTAAAAATGACCCAAAATAATATAGGAGATTTGTTTATGCCAATTCTAGAAAATAAACTAGTGGATGAACTAGTAAAAGCTACTTTAGCTGTATTTGAATCAGTTTTTGCATCAAAAATATGTGATTATCAAAATAAGAAAATAACATTAAAATATTTTGATGATTTTGATGAATCCATTCTTTCTTGCATCAGGAATACAATCAAAGACCAATATGAACTTGAAAAAGCACAAGAATTTATACTACAACACCCTCTTTATTTCAAGCAAAACTATCAATTTATTGATGATGATAAAAAAATAAATTTTATAGATGATTTTTACAAAAAAAATCCCGACTTACGCAGTATTGGTTCAAAAAGAATTAACCAATGCCTTGAGACATATATTGATAAACTCAATGAACTTCTTAACAACCTATTAAGTGCTGAAGGTAAAATAATTGTAAATCAAATTAATACTACAAGTTCTAAAATTATTAATGAAATTCATGGTTCTCAGCAGGAAATAAAAAATGAAATTAATAATTTGAAAGAAATCATAGCTTCACCTGATAGAAAGCCTCCGTTATCTATTTCACCATTTTATAATATTCCAAGAAAAAATAATCTTTTTTTGGGTCGTGAAAAAGCCCTATCTGACTTAACCGAGAATATGACTGAATATAAATTGTCCTTCTTAACTGGTCCTGGTGGAATAGGAAAGTCACAAATTGCACGTGAATATGTTATACGTTCAATCAATAATAATAAATATAACTCAATCTTTTTATTTACAGCTACTTCAGAAAATGAACTACTTGAAGAATTTAACAAAGCTGCTCTTTATTTTGATTTGCTTCAAGAAAAATGTGAAGATTCAAATAGATTAATGTCTCTACTTTCTTCATTTATTGACAATAATTCACCTTCGTTAGTAATTTACGATGGTTTAGATGACACCCCCATCAATAAATTGGTTGAAAAATATTTTTTTCAAAATTCAGATATAATAGTAACTACTCAAAACTCTAATATTGATGCTGATGAATTTCCTGTTATCCCGATTAGTAACTTTGACTTAGAAGAAAGTGAAGCATTTCTACTAAAATATACAAATAAACGTATGAAAACAGAATCAGATAATGAAACTGTTTTACTTCTTGCAAATACCTTAGAAAATTATCCTTTAGCATTAGAATATGCTAGAGCTTATGTAAACCAAACGCAAATTTCATTTAGTAAATATTTAGAGATTTATAGTGAACATAAATTTGATATATTAAGCAGCCATATAACTAGTTATAAGAAAACTGCTTATACTGCTTGGAAAATATCATACGAAAAAATTCTTCAACAATCAACAAGTGCAAAAGACATATTAAACATAGTTTCTTTACTAGATTCCTGTGACATACCTATATATAATATTTTTTTGTATAAAGACCAATATTCGCAATATAATCTTGAACATATTATTATAGCAATTACTGAATATTCATTATTTTCAATAAATGAAAAAATGGCGAATATGCATAGCATTACACAAGAATTCATACGTAATCAAATGCATCATAATAATGAATATCAGAATTATTTTGAAGAAACATTATCAATAATTAATGATTTACTTCCTCAAAAAATAACTAATTCCAATGAAAGAGATTTTGCTAACCTACTTATGAAGCATGCGCTTAAGTTATTATCTTATAATAAAGATTTTTATAATGAAAATGCACTATCTCTTGTTGGAAATACTGCTTCAAAATTATATCTATTAGGAAAATATACTGATGTAATAGAGTTTATTAATAAACATCTACAACAATTTGATATTGATAATCTTCCATTTATATTTTTACAAATGATAGTATTTTATACGCAATCATTTCATTACCTAGGTAATGACACAAATGCCCTTAATTTTCTTGATTTTTTTTCACAAAAAGTACAAGAATCAAAATACTTATCTGATGAAGAAAAGTGGTATCTATTAGCAATCTATAAAAATACATATGGTATTATTCAAAAAGACTGTGGGCAAAGTGAATTAGGTTTAAAATCATTTCTAGAGGAATATGAATATTTAACAAAAATTACAGGTAAAAATTTAAATGACCAAATAGCTAACGTTCTGGACAATATTGCTAATATATACAGAAATCAAAATAATATGAATGAAGCTTTTAAGTATTATAATAAAGCATTATCCTATGCAGAAAATGAAAAACATCAGCTTTTACGAATATATGGGAATATCGGCTTTGCATACAAACAACAAGCTCTATATAATGAAGCTCTAGAATACATTAATAAATCACTTGATTATTCTATCGAAATCGGAGATAAGCGTAATGAATGCATTAGTCTCCAACATTTAGGAAATTGCTATATTTGTTTATATAGTACTAATCCAAATATGGAATACCTAAAGTCTGCTACTTCATTCCTTGATAAAGCAATGAAATTAGCAAATGAAATTAATCTTCCGATTCAAAAGGCTTGCATTTACTATGACTATGCTTCTATAGCTTTCCACAAAAAAGATAAATTAGAAGCACATAAATTATTAACCAAATCTTTAGAAATAAGTACTTCAATAAATTATCAAAAAGGTATCGATTTAGCCCAAAACGCATTATCTTCATTGAAATAAATTTTTGTACCCAAATCGTACCCAACGCCATCTAAAAAATCCCTACAAAGCCCATAACTACAGGCTTTGTAGGGATTTACCTTTTTATTCAAACTCCTCTTTGCAAAGTTGTTGTGTAGTGTTTTTCGTTGGTTCCGGTGGCAGAAAGCAGGAAGTTTTGTCTGATTTCTATCTGTTGCGTGGATTTTTAGGGGATTGTATTGTCATTTTGTTGTCAGTACCTCATCTAATTTTCACTACTCTTCTCCCTTATTCTGTTCATTAGCCTTATCCAACAAGGCTTTGAATTTGTTATAATACTTTGACTTTAAATTAAATTGCAATTCCGAAAAATTTTGCTGATTTCCTATCGGCTGAAATTGGATAAAACCAAAATGAGGATATTGATGAATTGCCATGTCAATTCCCTTGTAACTCCCCTTCAATATACGTTTTCCCTTTATACCAAAAGAATCAAAAAGTTGCGAATATGTAGCAAATTCTTCAACTGACATAACTGCAACTTTACAATCATTAATATCGCTATGCTTTTCACATTCGTGCAATATATATGTAGGTTTATAACTATCTGTTTTATAAGTTCTGGCACACTGCAATAACATCATTGTGATTTTTAATTGATTTTCAGTAAATATATTTTCCCATTCTTGTTTTACTTGGTCAGAAAGTTCTTCCCAGAACCATCTGTCTTGTCTTGCTTTTCTATCTTGTGGAACATTAGACATATCCTTCGGTACATAACCATCTATTGGTCTATATCCCACTTCCCCGCAAAACATTTTTAGACCAATCTCTGCATCATCCGAAACATCTATCCCATTTTCTCTTAACATTCCACAAAAAACAGATACGGTTGTCAATGCCATTTGAGCATTATTTGAGCAAGCTTTTGCAGAGACGCCAATTTTCTCATTAGTACCATCCTCGTATTCAACATCCATTAATATATCTGATTTAGAGCCTGTTATCTTTTCGCCGTTTTCATTCAGAATATTGTCTCCAGCTCTAGCGGTTGCTAATCCACCAAGCCAATACGCATTCAATCTATCAATCTGCTTTCCCTTATCTTGCGAAATATGACTTACTAATGCATTGGCAGGATTTCCATGATATACATTAGGCTTAATGCATTCAATAACTGTATTGCCAGACATAAAATCTATTTTATTCAGTTCTTCTGTAACAACCTCTTCAAATTTATGTCCTTGTAATCTGCCCTCTGTACCAGCCTCAATTTGAAACAAATGTCCTTTGTTTTTTGGATCCAATGCCATAATTATTCCTCCTTGAATATTTGTCCTATTATTTCTTTTGCAATAGCTCTTGCTAAAATTGGAGGAACAGCATTACCAATCGACTTTCTAATTTCTCCCCAATTTCCACAAAATACAAATTCATCTGGAAATGATTGTACTCTTGCAGCTTCTCTTATTGTAAGCGAACGCGTGTCCGTAGGATGAACATTTCTACATCCTGAAATCATACTAAAATTAGTGCTAATGGTAGAACATGGTTCATTCCATACATTTCTTTTATATGTCGTATTAAAACCACTAGGTGGTCTAAGTTCTGGATTCTCATTTTCATGTGCACTATGTCCTTCTGGAACATCAATCAACCACTCTATTACATGTTCTGGATGTGTTATAGCCCAATGCAGTGGATCTGTGTATGATTTTTCTCCATTTTCAAGTGATTGCAAATCTTCGGTTGCATCCCTAAATGTTAATGCCTTTTTCTTTTCTCCCCATAGTTCCATTTGATACACAGACTCATCCAATGAATATAGTGGTGTTTCAAACACAAATGACTTGTTAATATCTTTCCTTACCCCAACCAAAATAACTCGTTCTCTTGATTGCGGCACCCCATATTCATACGCATTTACAATTTTTTTTACAAGTGAATACCCTTGTTTAGAAAATGATTTTTCTATTTTATCAATAAATAATTCTCCACTTTCATCCTTCATAGATGTCATTAATGCTACATTTTCCATAACAAAAACTTTAGGTCGAATTACAGACACAATTCGTACATATTGCTTATACAACTTATTTCTTTCATCTTCAGGATTTCTTTTTCCAGCCAAACTAAATCCTTGGCATGGTGGTCCACCAACAATTATATCAATATCACCAAACTCTCTTCGCCACGCCTGCAAATCTTCATCAGATATTTCACATATATCTTCTCCAAGCAATTTTGATTTTGGGAAATTTTCCGCATAAATACGATTAGCAGACTCTGCAATTTCTACGTGACCGACCAAATCGACACCTGCTGCTTCAAATCCCAATGTCATTCCACCACAGCCAGAAAACAACGCAATTCCCTTTATCGCATTGCTTTTCTTTGGTGCCATTGCATCTTTATATAATCCAGACAACTCAGTCGCATATTTACTTGAATACTTCATATTTTCTGATAATGCTACATATTCTTTCGCATCCTTTATCACCGAAGGTAACTTTTTCTCTGTACCAGAATGTTGTACTTTTTTCTTTTTCACATCCAGCTTACCCTGGTCAATTTTCCATACAGCATCCTTCAACACATCATTTAATTTATCAATTTCTGATTTTACAGGAATTTTTTTTCCTAACTCCCATGCCGAAATCTGTGCCTTTGAAAAGCCACTGAATTCAGCTAACTTAGTTTGACTAATACTATATTCTAAACGTATCTTTTTTATATCCTCATAAACAAGCATAATGTCATCTCCTTCGATTTAAATATTATACTATAAATTCTTTTTTTTCTCCATAATGAAATCTTAACACTTCTATTAATTCTCCCATCACCTCCCTCTCCCAACATCTCTTACTTTCTCTCCAATCCATTCCCAAAACCTCTCCAGCAGATTCATCCCACCAATCACAAACTGCTTCATAAACTCATACGCCTTTTCCAGCTTATCCTTCAGGCTTCGGTTTTCCTCCTGGAGCATCTGATTCTGATACCTCAGCTCTATCACCTGCTCCTTCAGATAATCGTCGCCATCAACAGTTCCCAAAAGTTCCTTCTTAAGCCTTTCCGCCTCTTCCAGTTTCATCTGTGCCTGCTCCGTCTGCCACTTTGCGGTGTCCATTATCATCATCCACTTGTCAGCCTCTTTTTGAACTGCCTCAATTTCCTTTTGTTTATCAGCGAGCTGATCCAGATTATCATAATATTCCAGCCGTAATTCAGAATTCTTTATGCGTAAATCCGTTGTTTCCAACTGCAATTTCCGAGTTTCAGCCTTGGTATCATTCAGCATCTTTTGAGCTTCGGATTGTTCTTTTCGAATACTGACATGCTTATCCTCTATTTCCTTTTCCAGAGATTCTATCCTTTCCTCTTTTAATTGAAGAACAACCTGTGCACCCTCCAGTTTCTCCTCAAGATCAGCCACTTCCTTCACCCGCTCCTGCTTCTTATAATCCAGTACGGATAAATGCTGATTATGCGTGTTTTTCTTCTTCCAATCAATCCCGTACCGACGCATGATAAGGGCAATATCATCTTTTTCAGCCTCTGCCCACTGCTTCCATTCGGTGTTCCCTTTACCCTCGCTTGCAAATCCTCTGGTAGCAAGTGCTGCCTTAAGGCTCGTCTTTGTTTCCAGTCCTCTCTTACAGCCGGATACCCATGGAACAAAATTCAGATGCAAATGCGGTGTTTCCTCATCCAGATGAATATAAGCGCCTATCACATATAACTGCGGATTACGATGCTGAAACATTTTTACATAATCCTTCAACACCCACGTTGCAACCTCAGCAGCTGAACTACCCACTCCGGTGTCATCCTTATTGCCAATCTGAACAATCACCTCATAAAATAATTTTTCCTGCTTACTCCGGGATATCTTTTCATAATAGCTTTTAATCTGCCTGTCTTTGCGTTTCTGTTTTGCATTGTATTCCTTAAGTGCCTTGTCAAACAATTTATGATATGCCTGCTTAATATCCTCGTGGATAAGAGTAATGTTATTTGGAGTGCGGCTGGCATCTACATTACCCGCTATAAATCTTCTTGTATTGTGTCCTATGGAACCTTCCCCATTCATAAAACTAATCGTTCTTTCCATTTTGAAATCCTCCTCTTTTGGTATGTATACAGGCACCTCCTTCTTATCCGTAATGAGTGCCGGATACGGCACGAAACAGCAGATTTTCCTGGGAAGGTTTTGTTACTTTTGTCAAAAGTAACGCAAAAGCACTTTTGACAGCTTCGCCATCAAAAATGCAGACCCGCAAGCGGGTTTTGCGCTCCTCGCCGGAGTGGCTATACGGCTCTCCCCGCCGGATAAAGCTCCCATTCGGGAGCTTATAAGTCGCGGATACGCGACATATTATTTACCAGTCACAGCTCCGATACAGAACTCCACTTATCCCCTAATGAAAACAATTCACCACATCATGCAGAACTACTTCCTCTGCTATCATTCTCGCCTGAGTCCGTAGCTGATACATTTCCACAAAAGAATTCGACTGCTTGGGTTTGTGTTTACGCAACCACTCATTTTCAATATCCTCCAGCAATTCATAAGCTACTTCATTTACCTTGGTCGCCTTATCATGTAATTCGCCAAATCGTACCAGACTTCTGTATCGCTGCGGATATTCCTTCTGTATGTAATCCATCCACATACGACCATATTTTCCAACATCTGTACTGTTTTCCTCTCCACCTAATGTAATCAACGGATAAAAAATGCCGTCTTTTTCTATGTATTTCACACCTAATTTTTCAAATAATGTTTCTTCGCTCATAGCAGTCACTTCCTTTATACAAAATATCTGTTATTCCCCATTTGGTACTGTAAGTTGCTTCATATCTGCCAATGTTTTCGGTTGTTCCTTGAAGCCTTCCAATATTTCCAGCATGGAACGGATAGGAGTAAGCAACTCCCCATCCATATCCGATGCCTTTTCTATCCTCTCAAGCTCACGTTCAATCCTTTGCAGGTTCTGCCGGAATTGTACCAACATCAACGGATTGCCTGTGGCAACCACCTTTTGATGTAGAACACTCTGGATAATATAATCCTGCTTTGTACGAAATCCGCTGAGCTTCACTCTGTTATTCAACTCCTCGTTTTCCTCTGGTGACATGCGGAATGCTATTGTAACATTCCGCCATCTGTTTTTATCGTCTCTATTCTTTTCTGACATTGACTAACGCCTCCCTTTCCGTTTCCAGTTGTGCTGCCATATCCGTCTGCACCGTTGGAAATAAATGTGCATAGTGATATGTGATATCTACCGCCTCATGTCCAACTCTTTCCCCTATTGCCAATGCTGAAAATCCCAAGTTAATCAACAGAGAAATATGAGAATGTCGTAATCCATGAATTCGGATTCTCTTCACTCCTGCAAGCTTTGCACCTCTATCCATTTCATGATGCAGATAACTTTTTGAAATGGTGAAAATTCTGTCATCATCCCTTATTCCATAAAGACTTTTTATAAAATCCTCCATCTCAACAGCAAGAAAATCCGACATAACAATTGTTCTGTTACTCTTTGGTGTTTTCGGGTCTGTAATTACATCTTTGCCTTCCAGTCTCTGATATGACTTGTTTATCCGAAGCGTTTTCTTTTCAAAATTGAAATCTGCCGGCGTAAGGGCAAGCAGCTCACCTTCACGAATCCCTGTCCAATAAAGCATTTCAAATGCATAATAGGAAATAGGCTTATCTGCCACACACTCCAAAAATGCCTGAAATTCCTCCTGTGTCCAGAACTCCATTTCCTTATTTTCTTCTTTGCCCATGGTTCCGGCTTTTCGTGCCACATTATCCTTTAGACCATACATATTTACAGCATGATTCAATATGGCACTAAGCTGATTATGGATGGTTTTCAGATAGGTAGCGGAGAATAACTCACCATTATCCTTTTTCAGCTTCATAATCTCATTTTGCCACTGGATGACATCCGAGGTCCGAATATCATCCAGTTTTCGTTTCCCGAAATAAGGCAGAATCTTTGTCTCAATAATGTGCTTCTTTGTGAGAAAAGTATTACGTTTTATTCTTGGCTCTAAATCCGTCAGATAAATATCCACAAAACTTTTGAAGCTCATACTGATACTCTGATCCTCTTTCAGCTTGAAATTACGCTCCCATTCAAGGGCTTCGCCCTTCTTGGCAAAGCCCCTCTTGGTTTTCTGTTTTCTTGCTCCGGTCAAATCCTTATAATAGGTTCTCACCTCCCACATTCCAGTCTTATTATTCTTGATAACCGCCATCTATCCCACCTCCTTATCCGTAGATAGCCCGTAGATTCTTTTCATAAAATACTGTGTACTGACACGCCCTTTTATTGTCACGAATCCATCAGCCTCAAGTTCCGCATTCAGTCGTCGTATCAGTTTATATGAATACGACAGTGAAACTCCCAGCATTTCCATTACATCCTGCGCTGTCAAAAATCTCTTGTTCTCCATAAGCTAATGCCTCCTCTCTTTTGTTTTATTATTCAGTTCATTTCTGAACTGTTGTGATGTGTATTATATTAACAGTTCATTTTTGTACTGTCAACACTTTTTGTTAAAAACATTTCATTTTTGCACTGTTTATGTTATAATCCATGTATATGTATGATTTGTACCTCGTGTTTTCATGCATACTACACCACTCATTACACTTATAAGGAGCAGTTAAAATGGGCGAAAAATTTACCAGCCGGGTAGGCTTTTTAATTAGGAATTTCAGAATTGCATCTGATATGACGCAAAAGGAATTAGCAGATAAATGTGGACTAAACGAATCCACCATCCGAAACTATGAACTTGGAAACAGATACCCAGATGAAGCGACTTTATTAAATATTGCAAACAATCTGGGAGTTAGCTTTTATGCGTTGTCTGACCCTGATATAGCAAATATATTTAGTGCACTTCATGTACTATTTGACATTGAATGGGCATACGGACTACGACCTACTATGAAAGATGGAGAAATATGCTTCAAATTTGAAGAGCGGCTTCCAAGTGCTGGTCCCCGTCCACAGGAAGACCTTAATAACTTCCGAAAGATGGTTGAGTATTGGGCACGTTTACGAGACAAGCTAGAGGATGAAGAAATATCAGAAACGGAATATTATCTCAAAGAGGTAAAGTACCCAATGAACCCAACAGACCCCAATAAAGAGTATACTGTTTCGTTGAATCTTGATGATGACGACCAGCTACTTGTTCAAAATATGGATGAATATGACGATGTAGAAGAAACTGCTGAATTGTTAAAAGACTTGTTTCCGGATTTCTCTTATGTGAAGAGGAAAAGGAAGCCTAAGAAGGAGTAACATCTTTCTTAGCACTAACACTAATTCCAATCACAAATTAATAAAGGAGGATTCACAATGAAAAGCTTTATTTATCTAGATACAGATACCGTTAATTCATATATTGCACAAATTGACAATGGATTAAAAACTTTACAAACCCAAACAAGTCAATCATCTTCATCAACAGAAAAACAGTCATCCCATACTACAACCGCTGAAGGAGAAGCTGATTTTTCTATTCTTGGAAAAGGCTTTGATGCAAAATTAGATTACATATATAATCATATAAAAAATAAAACTAATACAAATCTCTATAGCGATGTTGAAACCAAAGTATTACACGACAATGCCTTTCATCAAGTTGTAGATTATCTAAATAAGAATAATTTATTTTCATTTGAAAATATAGAAATAGGAGATTTTATAAAGGTAAAAGGAGAATATCATCTTTTCGATTTGGATTATTACAAAAAACTATTTGATGATGCTGATTTTATACAAATGATGAACGAACCCAAACTTGCAGAATTAGACAAAATCTGTGAAGAACAATATAATGAAGCTACTAAAGGGATGACCATTAATAGGGATATTAAGCGTTCTTCCGAATTTAAGGAGATTGAAAATAAGATTAAACAAATCAAGAAAGAAGCAATTGATAAATTGAACAATGAAAATAAAGAGCTTCAAAAACAGCTTTCCATACTCTTAAAGATTTTTCCATACAAATCTTTTATTTGTATTGATAAATATTTGGTAATATTTGATGAAAAATATCTTCGAGAAGACATTCAAAAGGCACCATTTAAATATGGTGGTGAAGTTAATTTGGTTGGATATGCGACTAACACCACTCATGTAAACAAAATTTCTTCATTCTTCTCTGGCCCAAGTGACATGATAAATAGTATTTTAAAATCACTATTTGAAACGTCGGATGATTTGTTCATCGTTCATCCCATTGCACTATATTATGAATAATTTCCAAAATTATTGTCATTTGATTGTCACGCAACCAAAAACGAGCCAAGAAACGCTGTAAATTCGGCATTTCTTGGCTCATGTACATTATTCAAACTCAATCGTTCCAGGTGGTTTACTAGTCAGATCATAGAATACTCTGTTGACCCCACGCACCTCATTTATAATTCTGCTCATGACTGTCTGGAGAACCTCAAATGGAATCTCTGCGCTCTCTGCTGTCATGAAATCAATTGTGTTGACTGCACGAAGTGCAACAGCATAATCGTAAGTTCTTTCGTCACCCATAACACCAACGGAACGCATGTTAGTGAGGGCTGCGAAATACTGGTTTGGCATCCATGCTGGAGCCTTGCCGTTAGCTTTCTTGTACTCAGCTACGGCCTTGTCAACCTCTGAACGGTAGATAAAGTCAGCGTCCTGAACGATACGAACCTTATCAGCTGTTACCTCGCCGATAATTCTGATTCCAAGTCCCGGACCTGGGAATGGCTGACGGAATACAAGATGTTCTGGTATTCCAAGCTCAAGACCAGCCTTACGAACCTCATCCTTGAAAAGGTTGCGGAGTGGCTCAATGATTTCCTTGAAGTCAACGAAATCAGGAAGTCCGCCTACATTGTGGTGAGACTTGATTACGGCTGATTCACCGCCAAGTCCGCTTTCTACAACGTCTGGATATATAGTTCCCTGTGCAAGGAAGTCAACTGCACCAATCTTCTTGGCTTCTTCCTCAAATACACGGATAAACTCTTCCCCTATAATCTTTCTCTTAGCTTCTGGCTCAGTAACGCCTGCAAGCTTAGAGTAATATCTTTCCTGTGCATTAACTCTTATAAAGTTAAGGTCGAACTGTCCTTCTGGTCCAAATACGCTCTCAACTTCATCGCCTTCATCTTTACGAAGAAGACCGTGGTCTACGAATACACATGTAAGCTGCTTTCCAATAGCTCTTGAAAGAAGTCCGGCTGCAACAGATGAATCAACACCACCTGAAAGAGCAAGTAAAACCTTGCCACTGCCAACCTTCTCGCGGATTTCTTTAATTGTATTCTCAACAAATGCATCCATCTTCCATGTTCCGGCACATCCGCATACTCCACGAACAAAGTTGTGAAGCATCTTGGTTCCTTCCTGAGTATGAAGAACCTCTGGGTGGAACTGAATTGCATAAAGATTCTTCTCTGTACACTCTGCTGCTGCAACCGGGCAGTCTGCTGTGTGGGCAACAATCTTAAATCCTGGTGCAACCTGTGAGATGTAGTCAAAATGGCTCATCCACACAATAGTTTTCTCTGAAACATCTGAGAATAAAGCACTACTCTTATCTACAAATGTTTCTGTCTTTCCATACTCTCTTACTGGTGCCTTCTCAACCTTGCCACCAAGCACATGCTGCATAAGCTGTGCGCCATAGCAAAGACCAAGTACAGGTACACCAAGTTCAAAAAGTTCTTTAGTACATGTTGGCGCGCCATCTTCATAACAGCTGTTAGGACCACCTGTAAGGATAATTCCTTTAGGGTTCATGGCCTTAATCTGCGCCAGGTCTGTCTTGTAAGAATAGATCTCACAATATACATTACATTCACGGACACGGCGCGCAACCAACTGGTTGTACTGACCGCCGAAGTCAATGACAATAACTTTCTCCTGATCCATGATCAATCTCCAATCTTGTGTATTTATATATACATTATAGTTAAACTTGCCACTTATGACAAGCCTTAATTCTCCCCAATTCCTATCTTGCTAATTCTACTCCAGACAATCCTTATCTATGCATCTTTCTCCCCAATTCTCTTCTTCACATAAGAATCCATCTTCTCTCTGACCATCGTCATCTTTCTGTTGGTCTCCTCATTATCAGAATGAAAATGCATAAGCTTTGCAAGATAGCCCTGTTCCACAGTAATCCGCACACTCTCATCATACACAAGCTCATAAGCAAGTGATACATGACCAATAACAGTATCTGCCGGTGTGCGTCTTATTGCTTTGAGTATACAGTGTTCCTCATCAAACGCTTCTAACACTTCATCTGTAATATCACTCTTCATCAGTTCTTCTGTCGTAGTGTTATATATTTCTTCAAGCGGAGTATCAATATTAACCTTAAATATATCAACCTTATCAGCATCACGAAGCACATTGCAGAATGCCTGCTCACGGCGATTAAGTCCCTGCGGAATTCTGTACATATTGTGACACCTTATTGCAAGTTCAAGCATTTCCATGTCCGATTTATTCAATCTGTCATACAGAAATACTCCATCAGAACTATATCTATCCTCTAATGCTCCTGGCTTGTAGCCTGTACATTTGACCATTCCATTAAGAAAAGTACTGATAAGACCATCTTTGAACAACAGGTCTGCACCGAATTTTGCATGGTCAACAGAGTCCGCATCTGAAAATGTGTTATAACGCTTTATCTGTTCAAATCTTCCAACATCATGAAGCATTCCAGATAACCATGCCAGCTCAACATCATAGGCACACATTCCAGCTGCCTTTGCAATTCTTTCGCACAAAGCTGCAACTCTGTAAGTGTGGTCAATTTTTAATTTAATCTTAGGGTCATCTGCATTATAAGCTGCTGTGTATTCCGCAAATGCTTTCTTAACATGCACTCTGTCAACATACACACGGTTTATCTTGGCATTTTCATAATAGCCTACAATATCAACGACTTTTCCCTCATTCCATGTGTCTATAATATCAGGCACATCAGATAAAGAATGGCACACAACTGAAGTCAGTCTTCGGATGTCATCGTTAATCTCAATAGTATCAGGTATATGAATCACCTTCATGCCTGCTGCATATCCTGCTTTAATGCCATTAATACTGTCCTCAATGACTACACATTCTGACGGTTCACAGCCAATAAAGCCTGCTGCCCTTAAGAATATGTCCGGCTCAGGCTTTCCATGCTCAACCTCATCTCCATATACAACACCAGAAAGATAATCCCATGCTCCTATTCTGTGAAGGCTCTTTTCAGCACTTGATTTCTGTGTTGAAGTTGCAACAGCACATTTGAGACCGTTATCCTTAATATACTCAAGCAGCATATGAAGCCCCGGCTTAACCGGAACTTCCTCTGTCTCCCTGATTTTGTAGACATGGTCTGTGCGCATTGTCCGCATTTCCCAGTAATCCTGCTCTCCCTGATAATAATCATCAAAAAAGCTCTGACTAAGCTTTGCCGGCGCACCTTTAAAACTGTCGATAAGCCATAATGGCATCTCTACATTTTTCTGGGAAGCTGCCCACAGCCAGCCAAGATTAGACTGATTTTCCGTATCAATCATAACTCCGTCCATATCAAAGATAATCCCTTTTATCATTACTGCCTCCATTCTACTCCCCAAAATATCAAACCGACATCCCTTGCATACACTTTCCAGATATACGTTCATTCACTTCTTAATCTTACTTCTCTTCCAGATACTTCTTAACATACTGTCCGGTATAAGACTTCTTAACCTTAACAATCTCCTCAGGCGTTCCCTTGGCAATAACAGTTCCGCCGCGGTCGCCACCCTCTGGTCCCATATCTATAATATAATCTGCTGTCTTAATAACATCAAGATTATGTTCAATAACAACTACAGTGTTGCCACCCTCTGCAAGCCTGTGAAGGATATTGACTAGCTTGTGGACATCGGCAAAATGCAGTCCGGTTGTAGGCTCATCAAGAATATATATAGTCTTTCCTGTGCTTCTTCTTGAAAGCTCTGTTGCAAGCTTGATTCTCTGTGCCTCACCACCTGAAAGCTCAGTTGATGGCTGTCCAAGCTTGACGTAAGACAAACCAACCTCGTTGAGAGTCTCAATCTTTCTTCTTATACTTGGCACATTTTCAAAGAAATCAACTGCATCCTCAATAGTCATGTCAAGAACATCATATATGCTCTTATCCTTGTATTTTACTTCAAGAGTTTCTCTGTTGTAACGCTTACCCTCGCAGACTTCACAAGGTACATACACATCCGGCAGGAAATGCATCTCTATCTTGATAATACCGTCGCCTGAACATGCCTCACATCTTCCACCTTTAACATTAAAGCTGAATCTGCCCTTCGTATATCCTCGCTCCTTCGCGTCCTTAGTCGTTGCAAACAGGTCTCTTATCATGTCAAATACACCTGTATAGGTTGCCGGATTAGACCTTGGTGTTCGTCCAATTGGTGACTGGTCAATATTAATGACCTTATCAAGCTGCTCTATTCCGTCAATTCCATCATGATCGCCTGCAATACATCTCGCCCTGTTAAGCGACTTTGCAAGGTGCTTGTAAAGAATCTCATTAACAAGTGAACTCTTGCCTGAGCCTGACACACCTGTTACGCATGTGACAACTCCAAGCGGAATATCTACATCAATATTCTTAAGATTATTCTCCCTTGCGCCTCTTACCTTAATCCAGCCAGCAGGCTTTCTACGCTCTGCCGGTACAGGTATCTTGATTCTTCCTGACAGATATGCACCTGTAAGTGAGTCCTTGCACGCCATAATGTCCGCAGCAGTTCCTGTTGCGACAACTTCTCCACCATTTCTTCCTGCGCCTGGTCCGATATCCACAATATAATCGGCTGCAAACATAGTATCCTCATCATGTTCAACGACAATAACTGAGTTACCAAGATCTCGCAAATGTGTCAAAGTTCCAAGCAGCTTGTCATTATCCCTCTGGTGAAGTCCGATACTTGGCTCATCAAGAATATAAGCAACTCCTACAAGACCTGAACCAATCTGTGTTGCAAGCCTGATTCTCTGTGCTTCACCGCCTGACAGAGTTCCTGTAGCACGCGAAAGTGCCAGATAATCAAGTCCTACATCTACAAGGAACTTAATTCTTGCCTTGATTTCCTTAAGAATCTCTGCACCAATAAACAGCTGTCTCTCTGAAAGCTTCATATTCTCAAGGAATTCCTGAAGCTTTATAATAGACATGTTAGTAATCTCATATATGTTCTTATCTGCAATAGTAACAGCAAGTGAAGACGGCTTAAGTCTCTGTCCGTGGCAGGCAGAACAAGGTCTTATTCTCATAAATTCCTCATACTGCTGCTTGGTATTATCAGAATATGTCTCTCTGTATCTTCTCTCCATATTCTTAATAAGACCTTCAAATGCAACATCATATACGCCCTCACCGCGCTGGCCTTTATATTTAACCTTTACAGAATGCCCTTTAGTACCATTAATAATAATATCCTTAATATCATCAGGATAATCCTTGAATGGTGTCTTTAATGAAAATCCATATTCCTCTGCAAGTGCATCAAGAACCGCCCTGCTGAAACTACCCTCGTCCTTAGATGACTGCCAGCCCATTCCGACAATAGCACCTTCATCAATGCTGAGACTTTCATCGGGTATAAGCAGTTCTGCATCAAACTTCATTGTATAACCAAGTCCGAAACAATCTGGGCATGCGCCAAATGGATTGTTGAACGAAAAGCTTCTTGGCTCAACCTCATCAATACTTATGCCGCAGTCTGGGCATGAAAAGCTCTGACTGAAATTAAGTGTCTCACCATCAATAACATCTACTGTCATAAGACCTTCGGCAAGCTTAAGAGCTGTCTCAATAGAATCTGTAAGTCGTTTCTGGATTCCGTCTCTTACAGAAAGTCTGTCTACAACAATCTCAATATTATGCTTCTTATTCTTATCAAGCTTAATCTCATCTGTCAGCTCATACATGCTTCCATCAGCAATAACACGCACAAATCCGCTCTTCTTTGCCTGTTCAAATAGCTTTACATGCTCACCCTTTCGTCCACGGACAACAGGTGCAAGAATCTGAATCTTAGTTCTTTCAGGAAGTGCCATAATAACATCAACCATCTGGTCAACTGTCTGTTTGTTGATTTCGCGTCCACATTTTGGACAATGCGGAATACCAATTCTTGCATAGAGAAGTCGGAAATAATCATATATTTCTGTAACAGTTCCTACTGTAGAACGCGGATTTCTGTTAGTTGACTTCTGGTCTATAGATATAGCCGGTGAAAGTCCTTCAATACTGTCAACATCAGGCTTTTCCATCTGTCCTAAGAACTGTCTTGCATATGAGGACAGTGATTCCATATATCTTCTCTGACCTTCTGCATATATTGTATCAAATGCAAGACTCGACTTTCCCGAACCTGAAAGTCCTGTAAGCACAACAAGCTTGTCTCTTGGAATATCAACATCTATTCCTTTAAGATTATGCTCTCTTGCACCCTTTATCCTTATGCAGTTCTTGTAACTGCCTCTTTCTATCTCTTTCTTTAACTTACTATCAGCCATGTTTTTTTCCTTCATAAATATATTTATTAATCTCAATCATCTTGTCACGAAGCTGTGCAGCCTCCTCAAAGTTAAGCTCTGCTGCTGCCTTACGCATGTTCTTCTCAACCTGCGTCTTAACCTTCTCAAGCTCTTTGATGCTCATAGATTCATAATCAACCTTAAGCTTTCCGGAAGCATCACCAGGCTCGGCTGCCTTGCTTATGCTTATCAGATCTCTTACTGCCTTCTTGATTGTCTGTGGAGTGATTCCATGCTCATCATTATACTCCTGCTGAATCTTTCTTCTTCGTTCTGTCTCTGAAATAGCCTTTTCCATAGATTCAGTAATCTTGTCTGCATACATGATAACATGTCCCTCTGCATTTCTTGCAGCTCGACCAATCGTCTGTATAAGCGATGTCTCTGTTCTTAAGAAGCCTTCCTTATCAGCATCAAGTATTGCAACAAGGCTGATTTCAGGAATATCCAGACCTTCTCGCAACAGGTTGATTCCAACAAGAACATCAAATCCATCAAGACGCATATCTCTTATAATCTTCTGACGCTCAAGCGTATCAATATCTGCATGAAGATACTTAACCCTGATTCCTGCCTCTTTAAGATAATCAGTAAGGTCCTCTGCCATTCTCTTGGTAAGTGTAGTAACAAGCACCTTGTTCTTCTTGGCAGTTTCCTTATTAATCTCTGATATAAGGTCATCAATCTGTCCTTCAATCGGCTTAACAGTTATCTCCGGGTCAAGAAGTCCAGTAGGTCTGATAACCTGCTCGGTTCTCATAAGTTCATGCTCTGCCTCGTATGTGCTTGGTGTTGCTGATACGAAAAGCATCTGTGAAATCTTGCTCTCAAACTCGCTGAAATTAAGCGGTCTGTTGTCCTTCGCAGATGGCAGTCTGAAGCCATAATCTACAAGCGTAGTCTTTCTTGACTGGTCACCGGCATACATGCCTCGAATCTGCGGAATAGTGATATGCGACTCATCCACAATAATAAGAAAATCATCTGGAAAATAATCCATCAGCGTATACGGAGGACACCCTGCCGGAAGTCCTGCCAGATGTCTTGAATAATTCTCTATTCCTGAACAAAAGCCTGTCTCCTGCATCATCTCTATATCAAAATTCGTTCTCTCTTCAATTCTCTGTGCCTCTAGAAGCTTATCCTCACTCTTGAAATACTTCACTCTCTCGGCAAGCTCTGCCTTAATATTCTCAATCGCAGCGTCCATCTTCTCCTTCTCAACAACATAATGTGAGTTAGGGAATATCGCAATATGTTCAAGAATACCTTTAACCTCACCTGTAAGGGAATCTATCTCACTTATTCTGTCCACTTCATCACCAAAGAATTCAACTCTTATGGCGTCACCTGATGAAGAAGAAGGATACACTTCAACAACATCGCCTCTTACCCTGAAAGTTCCTCGCTTAAAATCCTGGTCATTCCTTACATACTGGATATCAATAAGCTTTCTTATGCAGTCATCCCTGTCCTTCTCCATTCCCGGACGAAGCGAAATAACCATGTTCTTGTAATCAACCGGTGCACCTAATCCATATATACATGAAACCGAAGCAACGATAATAACATCATTTCTTTCAGAAAGTGCCGCTGTTGCCGAATGTCTTAATTTATCAATTTCATCATTAATAGATGAATCCTTCGCAATATAAGTGTCACTCTGAGGTACATAGGCCTCTGGCTGGTAATAATCATAATAGGAGACAAAGTACTCAACCGCATTCTCTGGAAAGAACTCCTTCATCTCCCCATACAACTGCGCTGCCAGTGTCTTATTATGGCTTATAATAAGTGTAGGTTTCTGAACATTCTGTATAATGTTCGCCATTGTAAATGTTTTACCAGAACCAGTTACACCAACTAGAGTCTCAAACTGATTGCCTTCCTCAAAGCCCTTTGTAAGTGCTTCAATAGCCTGCGGCTGGTCGCCCATCGGCTTAAAATCCGAATGTAATACAAATCTGTCCATAAAGCCCTCCCTATTTTGCGAAGCAAAATCCGAACCCCTTGGTGAGGAGAGGGATTTTGCCCTCCTTGTTTTCTGAAAGAAAATGCATTTCCCTCATTATACAATATAATAATCAAAAAGTACAGAACAAACATTCGATTTGTCCTGTACTTTATTCCATACCTCTATATTCGTTATTCTGCCGCGCTGACACTCATTTTTCCATTGAGATATTCTACTGCTGCCTTCAACTGCACATCTTCAGTCGCATCATCCGGAAGCTCCACAATACTGTCAGGTGTCACTCCCTTGCCGTGAATATCCTGTCCCTTAGGAGTGAAATATTTGGCAATTGTATACTTAACCGCACTTCCATCAGTAAGCGGACGGATTGTCTGCACAATGCCCTTACCAAATGTCTGTGTTCCGATTATCTGTGCCTTATCATAATCCTGCATTGCACCGGCAAATATCTCAGATGCACTTGCACTATTGCCATTTACCAAAACTGCCATCGGAATATTAAGCTCATGATTATCAGAACCTGAATATTCCTGTCTCTTACCAGACTTAGTCTCTGTATACACGATAAGTCCGTTCGGAAGAATATAATCTAGCATATCAGCCACAGTCTTAAGAACTCCGCCAGGATTATTTCTTATATCAATTACAAGTCCTGTAATTCCCTGCTTCTGAAGGTCATCAACAGCCGATTTAAACTGCTCTGTTGTAACATCATCAAACTGTGAAATATAAATATAACCTATATTATTCTCAAGCACCTCTGATGAAACAGTCTTAATATCAATCTTGTCTCTTGTAACTGTGAAACTCAGCTTCTCGCCATTTCTCATAACAGTAAGGTTAACATCTGTACCCTTCTCGCCCTTAATAAGGGCAACTGCTACAGAAAGGTCCATTCCTGTAATATCCTCACCATTAACCTCTGTTACCTTATCTCCATTTCTGATACCAGCCTTATATGCCGGTGCATCCTCATATGCCTCTGATATAAGTATTGAACCGTCGTCAGCCTTCTGGCATACAGCACCAATTCCATAGAAAGAACCTGATGTTGACTCCATCATTGACTTATATTCTTCAGGCGTATAATAAACAGTATATTTATCACCATATGCAGCAAGATATGCCTTAAAAATGTTGTCTGCAGCCTTTTCATCATCTACATCATCAAAGTAGAATCCATCTCCAAGCAGCGAATCCAAAGCATTCAGCTTACCTTCAACCTTAGTTCCGATTCCTTCGTTATCACTTGTTCCAACATCCTGAACATATATACGTCCGTCCATTCCAATATGGATATTACCACTTCTTATAAGTCCAATGAATACGCATGACAACGCCAGTATCACAACCAGCAGTGTTGCCACAACACCAATAATAACGCCTTTGCCTAAAGCATGTTTTCTCTTTCGTTCCTGTGCGGCCCCTTCCGAAGAAAAAGGTCTGTTATTATCATATTCCATTGAGTCCTCCTATTAAGTTGAATTATTTATTAAAATATGGCATAGGATTAACATATTGGCGAGTTTTTCCATCATCGAGCATTACATCAAAATGCAGATGTGCGCCAAATGAATTACCCGTATTCCCCATAACACCAAGCTTCTGTCCCTTAGTAACCTGTTGTCCTACTGATACATTTAAACTATCAAGATGCAGGTATCTCGTATATAGTCCATTACCATGATAAATCATCACATAATTACCCGCTGTTGAGTAATACTCACTCTGTCTGTGTGCAATAACAACTTTACCGTCATAAGCTGCATATACAGGATCACCTGAAACTCCTGCCCTGACCGCTCCAATATCCACACCTTTATGCGGTGAAGTTCTGTCAGATGTATCTCCATATGGAGAAGTTATTCTTGTACTTGTTGTTGGCCATTTGAAAGTTCCGCCATCATATCTGTTAGACGGAGTAACTCCGCTTGCTTCCTCTGCCTTAATCTTGGCTGTTATAGAAGCAATCTCTGCATCGAGCTTCTTCTCGTCAGCTTCGAGCTGTTTCTTATAAGCCACCTGATTAGCTGTATTCTTACTCAAAGCATTCAGCTGGGCAGTCTTCTCATTCTGAACAACCTCCAGCGCATCAACCTGTGCCTGAAGTGCCTCCTGGCTGGCAGTCAGAGTCTCTTTATCTTCTTCAAGCTTTACTTTAGAAGATGATATAAGATTAATCGTTGACTGATATTCCTCAAGCATCTGTCTGTCATACTCTGATATCTTATTAATATACTCAAATTTATTAAGCATATCCGCCATACTCTGTGATGATAAAAGAACTTCAACATATGTATAATCATTATGCTCATACATAAACTGGATTCGCAGCTTCATAGCCTCATACTGGCTTTCCTTATCAGCCTCAGCCTGCTCAAGCTTTGCCTGTGTCTCCTCAATCTCAGCTTCAAGCTCTGCAATCTGGGTATTAATGTCATCTAATGACGCTGACAATTCTCCCATCTGGGCATCAAGACCCTGAATAAGAGATGTAAGATCTGAACTCTGTGCCTTAAGCTGAGCAATCTTGTCTTCTGTTTCTTTCTTTTTATTCTGTATATCATTCTGCTGGTTCTGGGCATTCTTCAGATCCGATTTATTATCTCCAAATGTAACCTGTGCAAAACAATACGGTATAAGCAGCATTACAATCATGAGTGCCGCTGTTATTTTCTTTATTAAATTGTTCCGAAACAGTGCTTTCTCCATACAGCCACTCCTTTACCATAATTAAAATGTTTTCTAAAAACAAACAGGGACTTCTGCATCCGTTTGCAAAAGCCCCCAAAAACTATCCGAAACTATACATCGGCATGCTTTCTTACAGCGAAGAAACTTCCTATAAGACCAATACCAATTCCAAGAATAACTGCTACCGGAATAAGTACCTCAAATACTTCTGATGCTGGCATAAATGCTAATATATTCTGTAAAACAGAGAATTTTCCAAGAACAAAATTAACAACTCCACCATAAATATACCTCAATATTGCTACCGGAATAATAGCACCTATAAGTCCTATAACGATACCTTCTACGAAGAATGGTGCATTAACAAATGCATCCGTAGCTCCTATATATTTCATGATTGATATCTCGTCTTTTCGTACTGTAATACCAATGACAATTGTATTAGTAATAAGGAATATTGATACCGCAAGAAGAACAACAATTACTGCAACTGCAACATAACTTACAAGTCTTGCTGCACTGGCAAGTCCGCTTGCTGTAACCTCTGAACGGTTAACCTGTCTTATTCCATCCTTATTCTCAAGGTACTTAACCAGTGTACCCTGATTACTTGCATCCTTAAGATACACTTCATAAGAAGCTGAATTTGCTAAAGGGTTATCATCCTGAAATCCATATGCAAGCTCTGGATAATCCTTGAAATAATCCCCCTTAAAATTTTCCCATGCCTGTTCTGCAGATACATACTCAACTCTTGATACTTCTTCTCTTTTGCTTATATCATCTCCAAGCTTCTTAATATCTGTCTCACTGAGATTTTCGTCAAAGAAAACTGTTACACAGACCTCTGTCTCAGCCTTCTTAATCATATACTGAAAATTAACCACTATAGAATAGAATACTCCAAAAAGGAATATACATGCTGTAATTGTTGCTATTGATGCCAGTGAGAACATCTTATTACGATGGATGTTCTTAAATCCATCTTTAATATGATATGCTAATGACCTAATCTTCATAGAAATAACCACCCTTTTCCTGATCGCTGATAATCTTTCCTTCACTCATAGTAATAGTTCTCTTCTTCATCTGCTGAACTATCTCCATATTATGGGTAACTACAAGTACTGTTGTTCCCTGCTTATTAACCTGATTAAGAATCTTCATGATTTCATTAGAATTGGCAGGATCAAGGTTACCTGTTGGCTCGTCGCACAACAATATAGCCGGCTTGTTAACCAGCGCTCTTGCAATTGCGATTCTCTGCTGCTCACCACCTGATAACTCATTAGGAAAAGCCTTATATTTGTCAAGAAGTCCTACCATGGAAAGCATCGCAAGTACTCTTGACTTAATCTTTCTGTTAGGAGCTTCTACTACCTTCTGTGCAAATGCGATATTCTCATATACATTTCTGTCTGGTAACAGACGGAAATCCTGGAATACTACACCAATATCTCTTCTAAGATACGGAAGCTTCTTTCTTGTTATCTTATTGAGATATTTCTTATTAACATATATCTTACCTGATGTAGGATCTAATTCCTTAAGTAATAGTTTGATAAGAGTTGACTTACCCGAACCACTCTTACCTACTATAAATACGAATTCACCTTTCTGGATGTGAAGATTAATTCCATTAAGCGCAGCAACGCCAGTGGAATATGTCTTCGTAACATCTTCCATGATTATCATGTATCATTTCCTCCAAAAATCACTAAAATGTATCTTTACTTTCCATATACTTCATGTACTTAACTACCATAAGAGCAATCTTAAATGTTATTGCATCATCAAACACTCTGAGGTCAAGCCCGGTTATCTTCTGTATTTTATCAAGTCTGTAAACAAGTGTATTTCTATGAATGTAAAGCTGTCTTGATGTTTCTGAAACATTAAGGCTGTTCTCAAAGAACTTGTTAATTGTTGACAGAGTCTCATCATCAAAATCATCAGGAGCCTTTCCTTCAAATATCTCCTTAATGAACATCTGACATAATGGTATAGGAAGCTGATATATAAGACGGCCTATTCCTAATCTGTTGTAAGCAACAACATTCTTATTGCTGTAGAAAATCTTTCCCACATCAAGTGCCATCTTAGCTTCCTTGTAAGATCTTGAAACCTCTCTTATGTCATTAACAATTGTACCATAAGCAACATGTGCCGCACTCATCGCCTCAGTGCTTAACATATCAATTATAACATCAGCTGTCTTGTCAAGTTCATCATATGACTCATTGCCTTTAACTTCCTTAACAAGAATTATACTCTTCTCGTCAACTGCTGTAATGAAATCTCTTGTCTTATTAGCAAAAAGTGTTCTTACTGTCTCTAAAGCATTAGTATCCTTCTCGTGCTTAGTCTCAATGATATATACGACTCTCTTAACATCTGTTTCAATATGAAGCTTCTCTGCTCTTGTATACATATCAACGCGAAGAAGATTATCAAGAAGAAGATTCTTAATAAAGTTATCCTTATCGAATCTCTCCTTATATGCTACAAGCAGATTCTGTATCTGGAATGCAGCAAGCTTTCCAACCATATATACATCATCACTTGTTCCTCTTGCCATGATTATATATTCAAGGTTGCCTTCATCTTCAACCTTAAAAAACTGAAAACCATTAACTGCCTGACTCTCTGCTGGCGAATCAATAAAACTAATCGCATCCGCAAGGCATTCTGAAACATTATCAAAAGTCTTGGCTGCAACATTCTTATCTGCATCCACAATGCACAAATCCACTCGTGAAATAGCCTTAAGTCCCTCTACAGTTGTCTGTAAAATTCTATTAGATATCATTATTATCCCTTTCTGTCTACCACTTACCTTTTATTCGTACATATTCTATCTTATTGTAAAGCAAAACGGCAAAAAAAAAAAGGGGAAATGCAAATTTATTGCATTTCCCCTTCATAATTAAGATTCATTTAATAATTAGTGTGTGATAACGATTTCTGTTTCCTTATCAAATACATGAAGTCTTTCAACATCCATAGCAAATGTTACTTCATCACCAGGTCTTGCTGTTGTACGAGGATTTACCTTAGCTGTACATGTTACATCACCGATTTCATAGTGAAGGTTAACTTCTGCACCAAGTAACTCGTAAACCTTAACTGTAGCTGTAAACTTAGAATCTGCATTCTTAGCGATGAATTCTGCATCATCCTTAACATCTTCTGGACGGATACCAACTACAACTGTCTTACCAACATAGTTGCCATCGATAAGCTTCTTGCTCTTCTCAGCTGGAAGAGTAATTGTAACTGTATCAGAAAGTACAAGGTCAACCTGTGAACCATTAGCCTTAACTTCTGCATCGATAAGGTTCATCTGAGGTGATCCGATGAATCCAGCAACGAAGATGTTGTTAGGTGTATTGTAAAGGTTCTGAGGTGTATCTACCTGCTGAATAATACCATCCTTAAGAACTACGATTCTTGTACCAAGTGTCATAGCCTCTGTCTGGTCATGTGTTACATAGATGATAGTTGTCTGTAATCTCTGGTGAAGCTTAGAAATCTCAACACGCATCTGTACTCTTAACTTAGCATCAAGGTTTGAAAGAGGCTCATCCATAAGGAATACCTTAGGGCTACGAACGATAGCACGTCCCATAGCAACTCTCTGTCTCTGACCACCTGAAAGAGCCTTTGGCTTACGATCAAGAAGGTGCTCGATATCAAGAATCTTAGCAGCTTCATGTACAGCCTTGTCGATCTCTGCCTTAGGAACTTTTCTTAACTTAAGACCGAAAGCCATGTTATCATATACTGACATATGTGGATAAAGAGCATAGTTCTGGAATACCATAGCGATATCTCTGTCCTTAGGCTCTACATCATTAACCATCTTATCACCGATCCATAACTCACCTGAGCTGATTTCCTCAAGACCTGCGATCATACGAAGTGTAGTAGACTTACCACATCCTGAAGGTCCTACGAAAATGATGAACTCCTGATCAGCAATTTCAAGATTAAAATCCTTAACAGCTACAAAACCGTTAGGATATACTTTACAAACATTCTTAAGCGATAAACTTGCCATTATTAAATATCCTCCTAATATAAATGCGCCTTTGCGCTTTTGATGTGATTATAATACACTAAACAGGACTTTTTTACCACATTACATTTTTACAAATCTTTTCCTTGTTTTTTTTGCAAATTTACCATAGTTAGTCCTCTTATGTATAAATTGTACAAATTTACCGCCTGTTTATCTGCAAACATCACTAATGCTGTTTATGTTTTTAATTGTATCTTGAAATAAAAACTTTTTAAATATATAATAAAAAAGAACAAAAAGGTATTTACTTTATTATAATATTATTCATGCACATCTGTTATATATGTACACGATTGGAGGAATGATTATGACTATAGCTGGTTTATCTACTAACATAAGTACATCTGGCATAACTAATGATATCCAGATTGCAATGCTAAAGAAGAATCTTGATACAGTTGAAACGGCTGGTGCCGATATCACTAAGATGATGGAAGCATCCGTTACACCAGAACTTGGTCAGAATATTGACATAAGAATCTGATTCAGTTTTCCCTATGCATATCTTTAGAAATACAAAGCCCATGTACACAGTTTTCTATGTACATGGGCTTTATATTTTTCTAAAGAGTTCCTGAAAATTCAAGCATTATCATATACATTACGCACACAACAATACCAACAATAACCGGAGCTGTAAAATAATTCTTTATATGTGATAATTTAACTTTCTGAATCTTCATTTTTTCAAGATTTCCATGACGTTTTGCCATTGTTCTTATACATAATACAGCAAGCATCATGAATACTGCTGCTATAACAGCAATCATCGCAATCTGCACAACCGTAACTGCTGTGCTCTGACCTGCCACACTCTCTGCATTTTCAAATGTTTCAGATACACTGCCATCCTGCGCATATATTCCCGCCATCTTAAGAATCTGTACAATTCCTATTGAATATGTATTTACTGCAAAATGTGCAATAACTGACGACCACAGGGAACCTGTAGCCTCAACCATATATGCAAACACAATTCCCGTAACAAATGCGTACAACGCCTGATTAATATTAAGATGAAAGCAGCCGAATAATAATCCGCTCATTAGTGCAGCACCTGTCATTCCGGCTTTCCTGTAGGAGCCAAAGAATATCCCACGGAATATAAGCTCTTCTACAAGCGGTGGAATAACTGCCAGCAATATAACCTGCATTGCAAATGGATACGTAAGCAGTGTTGTTGTTCCCTCCTCAAGATAATTAGTTGAAAACAACATGCTAAGATTACTTATTAATAATACTGCCGGAATAAGGCAGTATCCTGCAACAAGTGAAAGAATTACATCAACTATGCCTATTCTTTTGTAGGGAATCTCCCTGATAGGATCAATCTTCTGAACTATCATATATATAATTGCAATAAGCAGCATTATCCCTTCTGACATAACATACTGAATCCAGTCAGGCACAGCAATACCTGAATTCTGTGCATAAGCCATAATTGATGCACACACAACAGATAATCCAATATAACCTATTACAAATATAATAAAGAAACCATTAACTTTTCTTACTTCCATGCAATTGCTTCCACTTCAAGAAGAACATCCTTAGGAAGTCTTGCAACTTCTACGCATGAACGTGCTGGAAATGGCTCCTTAAAATATTTCTTGTAGATTTCATTAATCTTACCGAAATCATTCATTTCTTTAATAAATACTGTTGTCTTAACAATATTCTCTACCTTAGAGCCTGAAGCCTCCACAAGATTGCAGAGATTCTGGAATGCCTGCTCAGCCTGAGCCTCAACTCCGCCTTCTGCTATCTCCCCTGTAGCTGGTATTACAGGAATAACTCCTGATGTATATACCATATTGTTAATCTCGATAGCCTGTGAATATGGTCCGATTGCACTTGGTGCTTTGTCTGTACTGATTACTTTCTGCATAATAATCTCCTTATTTCAACATATTTTACGTTACAAACGCATTAAATATATTGTACCGCAATCATCATATTCATTCAAGAAGCTATTTCTTAAGAACTATTGAATTCTGTGTTATCTCAATTTTGCCTTCTTTAAGCAGTCTTCCTACAGCTCTCTTGAAAGCATTTTTACTCATATTAAAATGTTTCTTAATAATCTCAGGGTCTGCTTTATCAGTAAATCCCAGGCTTCCACCCTTCTTTACTATAGCATCATATATCTGGACTGAATCCTCGTCCATCTGGATATAAGCCTTCTGCTTAAGGCTTATAACAAGCTTTCCATCTTCTCTTACTCTTGAAACACGTCCGTGAATAACCTCACCGACACTAAGTGGTTCAAACACTTCTGACATAGGAATAAACGCATCATACTTATCTTCAACAGCAACATACGCTCTGTAATCTGGAGTTATTCCTATTATAGTACCTGTAACCGCACTGTCTTTTACAAGTGTCTCTGACTTTTCAAGATACTTGTTAATTCTCATAGTAGCTGCAAGTCTGCCGCTCTTATCTATATAGAGAGCGACAAGGTACTCTGAGCCTTCTGATACATGTGTTGTCTGTTCCTTGTATGGCATGAGCAGGTCTTTTTCAAGTCCCCAGTCAAGAAATGCGCCAATACCTGTAACCTGTGATACTTTAAGTCTCTTAAGTTCTCCAAGCTGAATCTTTGGCTTATTAGTAGTTGCAATAAGTCTGTCACTTGAATCCCTGTAAACAAATACAGTGAGAGCATCTCCCACTTCAACATCATCTGGAACCTGTTTTTTAGGAAGAAGGACTTTATCTTCTTCTGTTCCAAGATATACTCCGAAATCTGTTACCTTTACAATGTTAAGACACTGTGTTTTTCCTAACTCTATCATAACAACACCTATGCTGGCAGCTTCACCAGCCCTTTCATAATATTTCAGTGCAAGTATGGCTGTTGCCTTTCTACGTCTATTCTCATCGCTACTCGCACAAAAAAACCTCTCGTATGACTACGAGAGGTTTCTAGCTGGGCTTGAGGGATTCGAACCCCCGAAGTGCTGGAATCAGAATCCAGTGCCTTACCACTTGGCGAAAGCCCAATATCGTGACGACATGCTGTATTATACATGAATGTTTTCAGGAATGCAAGCACTTTTTTAAAAATTTTTCAAAAGTGTTATAATCCCTGTCTACTCCACCATCTTAAGGGTTACTGTACCATCTGCATCAGTACCAAGATTAGGCACCTTCTGCATCTTTTGTGTAGTCCCTATAAAGAACTTGTACTGGTCAAGTACCGGATCCTTCTCCATATCAGATACAGCTTTCTTAATGTCAACATCTTCCATGCTGTTTGTTGCAGCAACAAGATTGAATCTGTTTCTGTTCTCAAAATCAAATGCAAATTCTTTAGGATCAGAATGTGCCGGTGCTTTGTTAATTTCCTTGTTGGTCTGGTTATGGCTACCAGACTCCTGTGAGCCAGCTCCTGTCTGTTCTATCTGAACATTTTCTGTATTCTGCAGGTTATTATTATTCTGTTTACCGCCTATTGCATAGTTATCATAAAATGAATGAATATTAATTCTTCCTACTCCCATAGCTGACTCCTTTCTGCCTTAGATTACATCCTTGTTTTATATTTATCGGCATGTTTATCTGATAATTTACCATCTATTCCAACAAATTTCTACATAATTTTACATATATCTATAAATACTGCTATAAAATTTTTATAAACACTTGCTTTTTACGTTGACCTTACCGCAAGATTAACTTAATATAAAGATACATTTTTATAAGGAGTACATTAATAATATGAACAAAAAGAATTCAATATTCGTAATTATAGGAATCTTCCTTATCTGCACAAGATTCTGGGTTTCCTTTGGCACAGTGAACATTGATATAAGCAATGATATCGTCGGATACATCCTTATATTCCTCGGTATCAATAATATGAAAGAACTTAATTCCCGCTTTAAGAAAGGAATGATTCTTTCTCTTGCCGGACTTGCCGGTGCAATACTCTCACAGTATCTTATTGCAAGAGCCTGGCCTGTACCAGAGACCATGTATTCTATAGCAATAGGTATCAGTGTCGTATTTGCTATATATTTTACCTATTATTATACAGAAGCCCTTGTCATGGAAGCAAGGATACAGGAAAAAACTGCTGTTACAAGAAATTATCAGATAACATGGCTTCTTATGTCTGCCGGAATATTTGTGCACTACTTTGCATTTAAATCTTCAATAACAATGTGGTCTATACTTGTTGAAGCACTTATTGCCGTGATTACCATATATTATTGTTTCTTAGTATTTTCAACCAGCAGACAGCTTTACGAAGACTGATTGCTTTATATTTTTTAACAAATGCGATTTGGTTATTTACATTATTCGTTTATACAGTAATTGAGTTGACTTTTGCCAGTTTCAGTGTTTTAATGATGTCGTCAGCACGAAAGGATATTAATTATGAAAAAGTTAGAGATTATTATCAGACCTGAAAGACTTGATGATCTTAAGACCATCCTTAATAGCAATGGTGCGCATGGACTTATGATTTCCAATATCATGGGATATGGAAGCCAGCGTGGACATAAGCAGGTTTACAATGGTGTTGATTTCGGTGGCAATCTTCTTCCAAAGGTTAAGGTCGAATCAATTGTATCAGATGAGACTTACGAGACAATTATTGATCAGATAATTGAGCAGATTAATACCGGAGAATATGGTGATGGCAAGATATTTGTTTATGACGTATATGATGCTATCAGAATCCGTACAGGAGAGCGCGGAACAGACGCTTTATAATTTCATATTAAGCATTGGTTATCAACGGGGATAACAGTCAGAATTACCATCTGACCGTTATCTCTTTTTTTGTACATAACTTTCGCTATCTGTATCCCATAACCGTACAGATATATAAAATGGGGTCACAGGAAACTACCCAGCCTGTGACCCCGCCCCTTTTTAGGATTTATTCTTCTTTATTATCTGTTGTATCTTCGATTAAATCTTCTGATTCCTCATTCTCAATAACCTCTGGTTCATCTTTCTTAACCATGTCTTTTTCCAGCTTCTTGAATATACTTGAGAAAATATATGAATCAACATACAGTATCAATGGTATTGTTACTATAAATGCAGTGAAATATATGCATGAGAAATATATAAGTCCAACAGTTGCTATAAGCATAATTATTGTCTGCGGAAGATGATGCATACATATAATAAGTGAATTCTTAAGTGTACCTATAAGCTTATTGTCATATCTTGAGAGCATTGCAAATGAGTAAAGCATTATTCCAACCCATATTGCCATGACTCCTATTACAACAAATATAAACAAAGTTCCTATCTGTGAGCCCTGAACAAGTCCCCACTGTACGCTTGCTCTTAAATCAATAAAAAGAAGAAAGCCTATAACTCCATGTACAATCTCTAACAAAAGTCCCTGTACAAAATTCATCTTGAACGACTTCCAGAAATCTTTGTATACATAACTTTCCTCATCTCTTACTAATTTTATTCCCGAATAAAATGCTGCTGTAAGCGATGCTCCTATTGTTACAACCGGCAGACAGAATACAACTGTAATAACTGCCAGTATTATAAAGTCACCTGCCTTGGTGAGTCCTCTAAAAAGTTTTCCATCTAATCCAAATCCATTCATAATTATATACCCCTTTGCTTAAACACTATGATTATACAAGACCTGCCATAAAAATCAAAGAATTTTTCGTATATATTTCTTAAATGTTTATAAAAGCTGTTTTTTTGCCACAGCATTTATGATAAACTGTTAAACAATAACGATTATTAAGGAGTGTTTATGGCTAAAGGAAACAACATTCACGACGAAATTAAAGAACAGCATAAAAAGCTTAAAGATTTGTCTTTTTCAGATAAAATCAAATACATATGGAGCTATTACTGGATTCCGATAGTTGGAGTTATACTTGCAGTTATATTCGCAGTTTCTCTTATTTCATCCATAATTAAGAATAATTATGATACTGTATGTTTTGTTGCTGTACTTGATGGCAAGATGACAGGTTATGAAAATGATACTGATATTCTCACAACCGGACTTACAGACTATCTTGGAATTGACGGCAAGAAAGAACAGGTTGATTTCTCATATACATTTTCACTGAAAGAAGTGGCAATGGACCAGGAAGCATATGTTTCAGCTAATAAGTTATATACTTATGCATCAACAGGTTCTCTTGACGGATACCTTTCTGAACGTGAGTATATTGATTACTTCTGCACTGACAAGGATATATTCTTCTGTGATTTACGTGACATATTCTCTGATGATGAATTAGAGCAGTTAGATGATTATATTGTGTATTTCACTAACACTGCCGGAGAGACATATCCTATTGCTGTAGATATCTCAGAAGCTCCTGTAATTAAAGACAGCGACCTGAATATGAAAGACCCTTGCTACGGTGTTGTGTCATCATCAAAGTATCAGACCAATGCTGCTGATTTTATAAGATATGTATTTAATATGAAGTCAGCCTGATATAATTACAGCTTTTTTCTATATATATTCATCCCGTCTGTATCGCCTGCATACAATGTGAAACCCAGTTTCAATGCAAGCTGTATGGACGGGTTATTTGTTTTCTCTGTGCATATATACAATTCTTCCAAGCCGAATCTGTCCTTAGCAATATCCACTATATGGTTCATAACTTCCCATGCCACATGCTTTCCCTGCCAGCTTTTTTTCACAAGGTACCCGAGCTCCTGACAATTCTGCCCGTCTATACTGCGGTTTTCAATGCCTGCCCTTGCCACAAGCTCACCTGTTTTCTTATCAAACACAAGCCACAGACCGTACCCGAAGAAGCCATACATATTCTCAATGTATTTTATTGTAAATGCTTTCTCATCCTCATATTCATATAACGGTTCAACATATGGGCAGTCTGAAAGTGTCTGATATAATTCGTATAAATGTGGTAAATCCCCAACTGTCATCTCCCGTATAATAAACTTCCCCGTCTCTGAAATCACAAGCGGCTCATTGTATTTTCTGGCACATACAAGTTCTAACAGGTCGTCATCAATATCTTCCTCATCATATACAACATATGAAGCTTTTCCCCGATACGCTTCCCCAAGCCCTATATCAGGAATCTCCAGCGTTCCATCCAGGCTTAACATATCTTTGTCATTAATTATTATTTCTCTGCCTTTACCCATATCAATACATTTTCTCATATATGCCTCTTTATAATTGTTTCTAAAGTTTTAATTTGACTTTTTATACTGTAGTATTTAGAATTAATTACATCACATTTTGCTTATGCAGACAAGCGGGCAATTTAATGAATTTCAGGAGGAATAATATGGCTAATCCAATAGTTACATTTACAATGGAAAACGGCGATGTGATGAAAGCTGAGCTTTATCCGGAAATCGCACCTACATCAGTTAATAATTTCGTCAATCTTGTTCAGAAGGGATTCTATGACGGACTTATATTTCACAGAGTAATCGCAGGATTTATGATTCAGGGTGGTGACCCTGAAGGAACTGGTATGGGTGGCCCTGGCTACTCTATCAAGGGTGAATTCGCATCTAACGGATTCAAGAACGACTTAAAGCATACAAGAGGTGTTCTTTCAATGGCACGTTCTATGAGACCTGATTCTGCAGGTTCACAGTTCTTTATCATGCACCAGAACGCCCCTCATCTTGATGGAGATTACGCTGCATTCGGTAAGCTTATCGAGGGTGAAGATATTCTTGACAAGATTGCCGGCGTAGACACAGACTACAGCGACAGACCTAGAAAGCCACAGGTTATGAAAACTGTTACTGTTGAGACATTTGGCGAGGAATATCCAGAACCAGAGAAGTTATAATTAGAATTCATCCATTTACATTAAAAAGGCGGATACAGTTAATTGCTGTACCCGCCATTATTATTATCTGGTTATTATCTAGAAATGTCCGCCGGAGCCACTGTTTCCACCGCCTCCGCCGCTGCTTCCGCTGCTATTGTTGTGCTCAATATGTCTTGTAACAACTGTTGTATTAATGAACACGTCTCTTCTGTCATTAACCTTAAAGTTATGGTCTTTAGTATATTCTGTGCTGCTTACAGTCATTCTTGCCTTGGCATTATGCATCATTGTAAGAACAGCAGCAACTGCAACACCTGATGCAATGAGAAGCTTTATCCACATTTTGTATGTAAGCTTTTTGACTATGCTTGTAGTCATGCACATATTCATATTCTTGATATACTTAGAAAATGCTTTGTAATAATCCTTATCCGAAAGCTTCTCCTCACACGCTTCTCTTATATCATCAATTGTCTCCTGTGAAATATCAGTTCCTGCCTTGCCCTGCGTATACATTCTATCAGCTCTTGACTGCATATCAACGCCATATATTACTGCATCCTTTGAATATCCGTTATCATCAAGGAATTTCTTAAGATAACTGTCCATCGTACTGCCATCATGTCCTATATTAGTTGTGATAATAACTATATCACACGCTGAATCCTCAGATGCTTTCTTACACTGGCTCTTTAGCTTACTTATCTCATCAGCAGTAAGAATTCCTGCATTGTCATATACATATTCCTTTGATGAATCTGCATACACATCAGTCTTAATACTTAACAACACTCCCACACACATAAAGCATGCCATAATTATGCTCATGAAAGCCTTTATCTTCTTATTAATCTTCATCATATGAACAAAAGCCCTCCAAACATAGTAATAATAAGTGTAACAATGAATATTCCCGCTCCGAATCCAAATGCTTTCTTTCCGCTTATCGGTCTGTCAGCAACTATCTTGCCTGTCTGTCCGTTAAGCATGAACTGGAAATTCTTCTTGTTAAACCTGTAATTAAGTACCCATACCGGAAATAATGCATACTGGCTTCCTGTCGGACGCATTGTTATGTCATTGTGAATTATATTAACAGATGAATAACCGGTAATTGTTGACATTGCAATGTCTGTTATATATTTGTCAGCTCTTCTCGTAGCCCTCTCCTGTATCTGGTCTGCTGTATAATTATATCTTTCTGAAAGATATCCTGAAAGATATGGCATTGAAAATGCAGTTAATTCGTTATAGTTAAATGGCTCCAGCTTATCCATTGCATCATCAGGCATTTTCTCAGATGCATCAGCCGGAATCTTCTCAAACTTTGCAGATATATTTCTGAACACCTGAAAATGATCTGTGTATATATACTCTGTATCACCTTTTCTTGTTGTCCTTACCCTTTCTGCATTAGCATGCATATCTGTCTGTGCCGAATAATCATACAGCCAGTAAGGTACATACAGTCCACTTATTTTCTCAATTGTTGAATTTCTTGATAAAGCAGATGGCGTAAGTGGTCCCTTCTTACACCAGTTTTTGTAAATCTCTACTGCTTTATCCTTGTTAATCTTAAATGGTATAATTGTTGATGGCTTGAATTCACCTTTAAGTCTGTCCTCCACAAGTGTCGGATTACCACAGAACGAACAAAATGTTGCCGATGTATACTCATCTGCTACAAGCTCTGCACCACATGTATTACAATGGTACATCTTCATCTCTTTGTCATATTCTCCCTGTGTACTGTTCTGTGAATATTTCTCTTCATATTCCCGCACATCAATCTGCATTCCACATGACGGACAGCCTAATTTCTGTGTTTTACTGTCAAACTCCATAGCAGCACCACACCCAGGGCATTTGTAAATTGTTGGCATATTCCCCTCCTTAATCCACACTTGTTCATAAATTATTCATATCTAATTCAATAAGATTTAACACTATGCACATTGTTTCTTCACTTTTGTTCAATATAATTTAATCATAAGAACAAGACATTTTCTACTATATGTTTTTCATAAATCGAGTTGTTAATAAACAGCTCTCCTCCCTCTTTCACCGTCTGCTACTCCGGCAGACGGTGTTTTTTATCCTGCATATAATTATAATACGACGAATGAAGCTATAACTAAAACCACTCCTATTATAATTATTATCTTTCCCTTCTTCTTATCTTTAGCAAGTTTTTCATTATTAAGTCTGGCTTTTTCATCATCAGGCATAATCTGTTCATCATATGTCATTCTGACATCTCTTGCATCAAAGAATATGTTAAAATTATGTTTTGCCGTAAGATATGTTGCAAGTCCGACAATAATTACAACAATTCCTGCAAGAAAAAGCATGAACCCAATAAATGGCAGATAGCTTGTGCCGGCATGCTCTTCACTATTATAGAAATCCATTGCGGCACTGGTATCAGCTTCAAGTGCTATCCTGTTGATAAAAAATGTTAAATAACCCATACAGGTCTCCTCTCTTTAGATATTTTCTTAGGACATACATGATTATACATCATATTTCTTTGTATTAACACATAAATATCATATAAATATTCCTTTTCATTTTTAATGATATGAGATATAATGTTGTCATACGAAATCGTGCAATGGAGGTAAAGAAATATGTTAGTTTCAGCTAAAGAAATGTTAGACAAAGCTCTTGCCGGCAAATATGCTGTCGGACAGTTCAACATCAATAACCTTGAATGGACTAAGTCTATTCTCCTTACTGCACAGGAGATGAATGCTCCTGTAATCCTTGGTGTATCTGAAGGTGCTGGTAAATATATGACAGGTTTCGAGACTGTTGCAGCCATGGTTAAGGCTATGGACAAGTCTCTTGGAATCACTGTTCCTGTTGCTCTTCATCTTGACCACGGAACATATGAAGGATGCTACAAATGTATCAAAGCAGGCTTCACATCTATTATGTTTGACGGTTCTCATTATCCAATTGATGAGAATATCAAGAAGACAACCGAGCTTGTCAATGTAGCGCATAATCTTGGTCTTTCTATTGAGGCAGAAGTTGGTTCAATAGGCGGCGAAGAAGATGGTGTTATCGGAATGGGTGAATGTGCAGACCCTGATGAATGTAAATCTATTGCAGACCTTGGTGTGGACATGCTTGCTGCAGGTATTGGTAATATTCACGGAAAGTATCCTGCTAACTGGCCAGGATTAAGCTTTGAAACACTTGCAGCTGTTAAGGATAAGATTGGTGATATGCCATTAGTTCTTCATGGTGGTACAGGTATTCCTGCAGATATGATTCAGAAGGCAATCTCTCTTGGAGTTTCTAAGATTAATGTTAACACAGAGTGCCAGCTTTCATTTGCTGATGCAACAAGAAAGTATATTGAAGCAGGCAAAGACCTTGAAGGAAAGGGCTTTGATCCTAGAAAGCTTCTGGCTCCAGGCTGCGAAGCAATTAAAGAAACTGTTCGCGAGAAGATTAATCTTTTTGGTTCAGCAGGAAAAGCTTGATGATGATTGGAGATATTTATGAGTAACTTAAAGACAGATGAAGATGATGATTTTATAACATCTGCTTCACCTGAAACAGAACCAGACGAAGCGGATTTCGCTTTTGACGTTAAAGAAAAAAAGAAAAAGCGCTCAAGCATAATAAGCCGTATTATTTTAATTATATGTGCCTGCGTTTTTGTTTTTGCAGCAGTCAGGCTTGTATCCATTCTTCTTGAATACAAGAAGGGTAATGATATTTATGATAATATTGAAGGTAATGTCCTTGATGATACCCCTGTTAATATTACAATAGGCGAAGATAATCAGGATGTAACAATCCCTTTTGTCTATAATCATCAGGCTCTGCTTGATATTAATCCTGATGGTCTGGGTTTTCTTTATGTACCATCGGTAGATATAAGGCTTCCTATTGCCCAGACAACCGATAATGATTTTTATCTTACTCATACATTTGATAAAACTTACAACCGCAACGGATGCCTTTTCGTTGATTATCGAATTAAAGAGGGTCTTAATGCCAGCCATGTTATTATATATGGACATAACATGGGTTCTGGTGCTATGTTTGGTACTCTTGCCAGATATAAGAATTCTGGTTTCTACCAGACGGAAGGTAATGATGTTTTTTATATATATACAGAGGATGTAATCCGTGAGTACAAGATTTTTACAGTATATATAACTGATCCAATAAGTGATACATTTACATTCAATTTCAGCAATCTGTCCGGCCTTCGCGAATACGCAAAGAATGTTCAGGCTGAATCACTGTACAATACCGGAGTCGATATTTCTAACGCAACACAGGTAGTTACATTTTCAACCTGTACAGATGATTCTAAACAACGTGTTATTGTATCAGGTACATATGTCGGAGAATCTACGTTAGATAATGGAACATCTTCTGAAGCATCTGTATCCGCTTCAGAATAAGCATTTTAACACTCATATTTCATGCAGGCTTAATTTTTTTAATATTTTCAAAAAAGCACTTGCAAATTCATACAATATGAGTTATTTTATTTAAAGACAGCAGGCTGTCGCTAATTAAATAAGGTAGAACAAAGGCGTTCCATTTATATATTTGTATAAGTATATACTTGGGCGCCATTTTTTAGTTTTACTAATAAAAAGATAAGAAAAGGAAGGATGAGGAAGTTATGAGTGAAAGATTCAATGTAGCTGACATCTTCGGCGAGAATGTGTTTAATGACACAGTTATGAAAGAACGTTTACCAAAGAACGTTTACAAAAACCTTAAATTAACAATGGAAGGTGTGCAGGAGTTATCTTTAGCAGATGCTGATGTTATCGCTAATGCTATGAAAGACTGGGCTATCGAGAAAGGTGCAACTCATTACACACATTGGTTCCAGCCTTTAACAGGAACTACTGCTGAGAAACATGATTCATTTATATCAGCACCTAAGTCAGACGGAAAGGTGCTTATGGAATTCTCAGGCAAGGAATTGATTAAGGGTGAACCTGATGCTTCATCATTCCCTTCAGGTGGTCTTCGTGCAACATTCGAGGCCAGAGGATATACAGCATGGGATTGTACATCTCCTGCATTCGTACGTGAAGGTGCCCAGGGTGCTACTCTTTGTATACCTACAGCATTCTGCTCTTACACAGGTGAGGCTCTTGACCAGAAGACTCCATTACTTCGTTCAATGGATGCCATCAACGAGCAGGCTCTTCGTATTTTAAGACTTATGGGTAATACAACATCTAAGAAAGTTACTCCTTCTGTAGGTGCTGAACAGGAATACTTCATTGTAGACAGAGAGAAATATTTACAGAGAAAGGATCTTATCTTCTCTGGCCGTACTTTATTCGGAGCTATGCCTCCTAAGGGTCAGGAACTTGATGATCACTACTTTGGTTCTATCCGTGAAAGAATTGCCGCTTTCATGAAAGATATTAATGAAGAATTATGGAAACTTGGTGTATCTGCTAAGACACAGCATAATGAAGTTGCTCCTGCACAGCATGAGTTAGCTCCTATCTATGCACAGTGCAATATTGCTACAGATAACAACCAGCTTATGATGGAAGTTATGAAGAAGGTTGCTTACAGACATGGCCTTGTATGCCTTCTCCATGAGAAGCCATTTGCAGGTGTTAACGGTTCTGGTAAGCATAACAACTGGTCTATCACAACTGATGACGGCATTAACATGCTTGACCCAGGTAAGACACCTCATGAAAACTTCCAGTTCCTTCTTGTACTTGGTGCAATTATGAGGGCTGTTGATAAGCATGCTGACCTTCTTCGTGAGTCTGCATCTGATGTGGGTAACGATCACAGACTTGGAGCTAACGAAGCTCCTCCAGCTATCATCTCTATGTTCCTTGGTGAGCAGCTTGAAGATGTAGTTATGCAGTTAATTGATAAGGGTGATGCTACAAGCTCTATCCAGAAGGGTAAGTTAAAGACTGGTGCTTCTACTCTTCCAGACCTTAACAAGGATGCTACTGATAGAAACAGAACATCTCCATTCGCATTCACAGGTAACAAGTTTGAGTTCCGTATGGTTGGTTCTTCAGATTCTATCGCTCCTGCAAATGTTGTTCTTAATACAATCGTTGCAGAAAGCTTTAAGGAAATTGCTGATGAATTAGAGGGTTCTGAGGATATGCAGATGGCTGTCCATGATATGATTAAGAAGCTTTTCACAGACCATCACAGAGTTGTATTCAATGGTAATGGTTACTCAGATGAATGGGTAGCAGAAGCTGAAAGAAGAGGACTTCCAAATATCAAATCTATGGTTGAGGCTGTTGGTTCACTTGTTAAACCTGAAACAGTTAAGATGTTTGAAGGATTTGGTGTATTCACAGAAGCTGAATTAAAGTCAAGAGCTGAGATTAAGTACGAAGCTTACTCTAAGGCAATCAACATCGAAGCTAAGACAATGATAGATATGGCTGGCAAGGAAATCATTCCTGCTGTTATCTCATACACAACAGAACTTGCTAACTCAGTACTTTCAGTTAAGGAAGCTGGTGCAGACGCTTCAGTTCAGGCAGACATCCTTACAGAAGTATCTGGTTACTTAAAGGAAATGAAGGCAGCTTCAGCTAAGCTTGCAGAGACAGTTGCTACAGCAGCTACATTTGAAGGAAAAGCACAGGCTGAATACTTCAGAGATACAGTAAAGGTTGCAATGGACGAATTAAGAGCTCCAGTAGATAAAGCCGAGATGATAGTAGATAAGGAATTCTGGCCATTCCCAAGCTACAGCGAATTATTATTCGAGGTATAAAATAAAACATTATTACATATGTGATAATTACTCACTCTCATAAAAAGATAGCCGAAAACAGACAAGCGAAGCTGAATCTGTTTTCGGCTATCTTACTTTATATCCAGCCAGACAGGCGAAGCCAAATCTGGCTGGTTCTACTCACATCACAAAAAATCCCACTAATCAGACAGTCAATCCGAATCTGATTAGTGGGATTTTCCCCCCCCTGCCAGTTCTCCACTATGTAGATTGCCAGTCTGGGGGTATCGGGCTGTGGCTTGATTTATTACGAGCTGTGCAGGAGTTAATGCCGCCATAGACAAAAGTTCAGCGTGCAAAAGCTCGTTCAAACGAAGTGCGTTTGCTTTTGCACGCTGTAAAAAACTCTGTATATGGCGGCATTTACTCCTGCTAAGCGCAGTAATCCATGAAAGCCACAGCCCGATATCCCCAGACTGGCACCACCTACACGCTACTGTGGATAACTCAACCTCTCCTCAACCGGATTATCCAGAACCTCCTCCTTAAACTTCTTCATATATATCTTCGCAAGCTTAAGATTGTTATCCAGATAATTACCACAGTCTCTTGGTGAATATCCAGGAATTGGTGTATTATCGTCATAATTAAGAACATAATCGGCAGCTTCTCTTAATACCCCGATAATATCCTCAGACTTTAAATCTCCTGCAAATATAACATAAAAACCTGTTCTGCAGCCCATAGGTCCGAAATATATAGTTTTCTCAGCCCATTCTGCATGATTCCTTAAAAATGTAGCAACAAGATGTTCAATTGAATGAATCCCCGGAGTATCCATAGGTGGCTCTTCATTAGGTCTTGTAAATCTTAAATCAAATGTTGTAAGACATACATCTCCGATATAATCCTTTCTTGATACATATACACCTGTCAGTAAATCAAGATGATTCACCGTAAAGCTTGCTATCTTATTCATAACTTTTTCCTTTCTGCATAATTCCTGATTAAAATTACAACACTTATAATCACCTATTAAAAGGCGTCTTATACTTCCCACAAACCTACTATTTCATCACATTTTCTCACTTTAATAGGTCTTTTCCTCATTATTAGATGGCTTATAATGCATCTTTTCAACTTAAATGCCTACTATTTCATCACATTTTTACACTTTAGTAGGTCTTTTTATTATGTGTCTGTGATATTAGGCGCTTTTTATCATCTAAAAAACCTACTATTCTTTCATGAATCATAAATTTAGTAGGCAATTTTCTTTAACCACCTTAATTCTCACTGGAATTTCTTCTCAAAAAACCTACTATTTCATCACATTCAACAACATTAGTAGGCTTTCCCCTATTTATACGCTGATTTCATGAACTTGCAACACATGTCTATAGCTATCTATATCACTTCTATATATCACATCTGATGACGCACTATCTTATATTCATCATTGCTCTGATAATATGGACACTGCTTATATGAAGAACTTAAAAGTCTTGCGTAATCGTCCTCATCCATATCAACATCACATACATATCCTTCAATCTCCTCGTCATATACAAGGTTGTTGCAGTAATCGCAATTATATTGTGATGACATATCTATTCCATCTCCTTATCATCTGCTGTCTGGCTACCTGATGCGCCATTGAGTCTTCCCATTTCATCATATCTTTCAAGGAAATTATGCTTAACACCGTACTGCTTATACGCAATAACTGTATCAAGATTAACATTTTCAACACTTCTGAATATGTTCTTCTCAATGTAAGGGCTTACCTTAGTCAAATCTTTAATAAGCTGCTTAATCTCGCCTCTCTTAGAACCCTTTTCTGTGCCACCACATGAAGCACAGCTCTCTGTAAGCCTGCATGCACACTGTATAAATGCAAGATTATTATAATCTCTCCAATGTATTATATCAGCTTCTCTTATAAGGTAAAGTGGTCTTATAAGTTCCATGCCCTCAAAATTAGTGCTGTGAAGCTTTGGCATCATAGTCTGAATCTGCGCACCGTATAACATTCCCATAAGAATTGTTTCAATAACATCATCATAATGATGACCTAACGCAATCTTATTGCAACCCAGTTCTTTAGCCTTGCTATACAGATATCCTCTTCTCATGCGGGCACACAGATAACATGGAGACTCCTCTATATCTGCAACCGTATCAAATATCTCTGATTTGAACACAGTTATAGGAATATCAAGAATCTTCGCATTATTAAGAATAACCTGATAATTAATATCATTGTATCCCGGATTCATAACCAGGAATACAAGTTCAAAATTATTCTTTCCATGTCTCTTAAGCTCCTGAAAAAGCTTCGCCATAAGCATAGAATCCTTACCGCCTGATATACAGACAGCAATCTTATCTCCGTCCTGTATAAGATCATATTCGTTAAGTGCCTGTGTGAACTTTCTCCATATAGGCTTTCTGAACTTCTTGACTATGCTCCGCTCTATTTCCTTAACTCTTTCTTCACCTGAAAGCTCATTCTCTGCCTGTGCTTCCTTGACATAATTCTCAAACTTCCACTTCATATAAGCGCCCCAGCCGCCATACAGACTATAGACCTCATAACCCATTTCTTCAAGAATATCTGCCAGATCATCACTGTGCAGACCCGTATAGCACAGAAGATATATAGGAACACTCTTATCAAACTGCTGTATGAATTCCTCCGGTGTTTCTTCAAGCACCTTAATCAGTTCCTCCCAGTACCAATTTCTTGCTCCGGGATATGTTTCCTTCTCGAATTCCTGCTTGTCTCTTACATCAAGCAGAACCTTTTCTCTTTCATCATTCTGGTAATCAATTATTGTTTTCATCATCAACCTCTTCATCCTGCGAATCCTCAAGAATACGCAGTCCTGCCGTACTTGTAACAGGAAGTGAGAACACAATAGTTCCTGCCTTGCTGTCTACGCCGGCTTTGTCCATTATAGCACGCATAATAGCATTTTTCTGTGATGACTTTGCAACAATAAGAATTACTTCCTTCTCTGAAACAAGCGAAACTCCAAGGAACTGCTCTGCCCGCTTCATTCCAACACCCTTTCCATGAAGCACCGTTCCACCTGTTGCACCGCCTTCTTCCGCTGCTCTCATCACCTGTGTATTATATCCATAATTAGCTATTGCAACAATAAGTTCATGTTTAGTATCCTTCAATGTGCTCTCATCTCCTTTCTTATATTCCTGCCCGTCAATTAAGAATCCCAGCTCTCTCTTACCACCAATACTGCTTAGCGACACTATAAATGCGATTCCGGTTCCTGGCACATCTATTCTTAACTTACTCTGAAGCCCCTTCTTAACATTCTTCCATGTATTCTCTGTAACAAGTGACATATGGATACCCTTCTCGTCATCCTCAAGTCCCAGTAAATCAAGTACATCACTTGATGCTGTTCCCCTGCCTAACGATATATTAGCTGCTTCAACATTATAATCCTTATAGCAATCAACAAAACGCGGCATATTCTTCCTGCTGCATATCGTTACCATTACATATACTTCACTCATATCCGTCACCTCTACAATTCAATAATCGCATCATCTGAAAGTTCTGCAAACATATCCACAACAGGTGTAACAGTCTGTGGCACATTTGCTTTCCTGCTGTCCTTGATTCTGTATATAACACCAAGTATCTGCAAAGTTATAAGAGGTGTCATGGCAACCATGGCAACAACACCGAATGCGTCAGTTACAATATTACCGCCTACTGCGAGACATGCTCCCTGTGCCAGTGGCAGTAAAAATGTAGCTGTCATCGGACCTGACGCAACTCCTCCGGAGTCAAATGCTATGGCAGTGAATATCTTAGGAACAAAAAGCGTAAGTATCAGTGCTATTCCATAACCAGGGATAAGAAAATATAATATTGAGATGCCTGTCAGCACTCTTATCATTGAAAGGCCAACAGATACTGCAACACCTACAGAAAGACTTATCTGCATTGATTTGCCTGATATGCTTCCTGATGTCAGTTCTTCTACCTGATGCATAAGCACATATACAGCAGGCTCTGCCTTAACAATGAAATATCCTATTATCATGCCAATAGGGACGATAATCCATCTAAATGATAATGAAGCAAGCACTGATCCAAGATAATTACCTGCTGGAATAAATCCAACATTAGCACCTGTAAGAAAAAGTACAAGTCCAATATATGTATACACAAGTCCAACGCATATCTTCATAAGCGACTTCTTATTCATCTTTGGAGCAAATATCTGAAACACTCCGAAAAATACAACTATTGGAAGAAGTGACAATGCTATTTCTTTCAGATATTTCGGTATCTCATACCAGAACAGCTTACCAAGTTCAACAGAATCGCTCACTTCAGTAATTGCTGTTGTTGTATAATTACCCTCTGTACTATAAACCATTCCAAGAATAAGAACAGCAAGTATTGGACCGATTGAACATAATGATACAAGGCCAAAACTATCATTACCGGCATGTTTATCATTTCGGATAGAAGAAATACCCACACCAAGAGCCATTATAAATGGTACAGTCATCGGACCGGTTGTTACTCCCCCTGAATCAAATGCAACTGCAAGAAAGCCTTTAGGAACAAACATCGCAAGCGCAAAAACAATTGCATAAAACACCAGCAGAAGCGGCGCAAGCGGTATTCCAATCAATATTCTTAAGAGTGCAGCAACAAGAAATACACCTACTCCCACTGCCACAGATAATATAAGCACCATATTAGGAACTGCCGCAACCTGACCCGCAAGCACCTGCAAATCCGGCTCAGAAACTGTAATTATAACTCCAAGGATAAATCCAATCGCTATAATCATCCATAATTTCTTAGTCCTTAACATGCTTCCGCCAACTCTTTCTCCCATTGGCGTCATGGACAATTCTGCCCCTAAAGAAAAAAACACCATGCCAATAATAACCAGCACGGCTCCAACAATGAATTCAACCAGTATACTAGGTGAAAGAGGTGCTATTGTAAAGCCAAGAAGCAACACTATAAGCATTATCGGTACTACCGCACTGACAGACTCCTTTGTCTTTTCCTTCATCTTCTCTCTTACTACTGTATTCTGGTAACTAAATTGTGTCCTTAATAATCCAGCCTTCAATAAAATCTCCCTTCGCTCTTAAATATCAGTTTCGGGTTACATAGTAATATATTAACATCTAATAATTGTACTGGCTACTTAAAATTTTATAAAAAGTGCCCGGATCAGAACACTTTTTATAAATTAAAACTCAATTATAAATTGTCATTTTCTTTCTCTCTGAGCAGTTCCTCATACTTTAACTGGTATGCAATCAGCCGTGGAATGTATTCTGGTGGAGTTCTTCTTGATGCCTCCCAGTCCTCTAATGTACGCACAGGAATACCTGTATGCTGTGAAAATTCTTTTCTTGTCATTCCAACGCTTTCTCTGAGCTGCTTTATTGTCTCTGCTATAGTCATAATATATCACCTCTTAATGCATTTTTATTATTGTAACATTGTCTTGTATGTTACGCAATGCGTTATTTTGTCGTATGCTTTATTTCAATCAGATACTTCTCTTTTAATTTTGAGCATCTATTCTGTGCAATGATACCTTCATGCTGCAACATTAATCAATTGCCGGCTGTTCTTTCAAAATCAGTTCCACACTCTCCACATGCACCGTATGCGAGAACTGGTCCACAGGCTGCACCTTCACCGTCTTGTAGCCCTTAGCTGCAAGCACCCCCAAGTCACGGGCAAGTGTAGCCGAGTCGCAGCTTACATACACAATCCGTTCTGGTGACATCTTAACAATAGTATCAAGAAGTGATTCATCACAGCCCTTTCTTGGCGGGTCAACGACTACGACATCAGGAGTAATGCTCTTTCTTGCTTCCTCACGCTGTGCCTCGCTTGCAGATGTATCTGCTGCCAGCCGCGCCATTTCTTCATAAAAATGCGGTACAACCTCCTCAGCCTTTCCGACAAAGAATTCAGCATTATCAATGCCGTTAATTGCCGCATTATTCTTAGCGTCCTCTATAGCCTGAGGAACAATCTCAACACCATATACCTTTCTTGCATTCTTGGCAAGAAACAGAGATATTGTTCCTATTCCGCAATATAAATCCCATACAGTCTCATTGCCTGTAAGGCCTGCATATTCAAGGGCTTTTCCATACAGCTTCTCAGTCTGTCTTGGATTAACCTGAAAGAACGAAAGCGGTGATATCTGATATTTAATATCACCAATATAATCTTCAATATAGCTTTTTCCCCACAGAGTCTCGCACTGTCTGCCAAGAATGACATTAGTGTTCTCCGTGTTGAAATTAAGCATAATTGATTTGATGCATTTGTCTGTACTTATATCTGAATCAAGCGACACTTCTGTAAGGCGCCCTACAAGCGATTCCTTTAACTTATCAGACATCTTAGTACCGTTAATAACAAGACAGACCATTATCTCGTCTGTGTGAAAGCCTGTTCTTATAAGAACATGGCGCACAAGCCCTTTTCCGGTCTGCTCATCATATGGTGCAACACCATTAAGCTCCATCCAGCTCTTTATTACGGCAAGAATATACTGGTTCTCGACAGCACCAATCTTACAGTCTGTACATGAGATAATAGAGTGAGTTCTTCCTGCATAGAATCCCATCACAATACTTCCATCTTTGGCTGTTCCAACCGGATACTGGGCTTTATTTCTGTATCTGAAAGGCTCTTCCATCCCAATAGCCGGAAAATACTCATACCCTCCTATCTTACCAATTCGCTTGAGATTATCGTCAACCAGCTTTTCCTTGAATCTAAGCTGTGCCTGATAACTCATCTGCTGAATCTGGCAGCCTCCGCACTGTCTTGCGACAGGACAGACAGGAGTCACTCTGTCAGGTGAAGCCTCAATAATCTTTTCAAGCCTTGCATAGCCGTAATTTTTCTTAGCTTTAATAATCTTTGCCTCAATCTTGTCGCCGATTATCGCATCTTTAACAAAGAGGGTATATCCGTCAACCTTGCCGATACCCTCTCCTCCGGTTCCTATATCTTCTATTACAAATGTTACTTTATCATCTTTCTTAAAACTCATTAGTTGTCCTTCTTATATTAGAATCAAGCCATCTGTTATAACCAAGCCAGTCGTTGGTATCCTTGGCTTCAAGTGCTTCTCTTAGTGTCTCAAGCTTTGCGTCCATATTATCTGCCATAGATAATGCGACAGCTTCTGCTATTGACGGCTTCTTAGGTGAGCCGTACTCAAGCTCTCCGTGATGTGAAAGTATGCAGTGTCCAATCTGCATTGCAAGCATATCAGGAAATCCGTCTATCTGCTTAACCTTCTCCATAACCATCTCATATCCAATAACGATATGTCCTAAGAAATTACCCTCGTCAGTGTAATCATTCTTAGGAAATTCAGATAATTCCTTAACCTTGCCGACATCATGCAGCATTGCACATGTTATAAGCAGATCCCTGTTAAGAAAATCATAGTTGCTGCTCATCTTGTCACATAATCTTGTAACACTTAAGCTGTGCTCTAACAATCCGCCAGCGAAACCGTGATGTACTGTCTTGGCTGCTGATACACATTTGAACTTCTTTGCAAATGTTTCATCTTTAAAGAAAGAATATAACAGCTGCTTCATATATGTACTCTTAACACTGTCTACATACTTCATCAGTTCTGCAAACATATTATCAATATTATATCTTGAAGATGGTACATAATCTGCTGCAACATATTCATTCTCTGATGCAATTCTTGCTCTCTCTATCTTAAACTGTAATGCTCCGTTATAGCTTGTTACCTGTCCTGTTACCGCAACATAATCATTAACATCAAATTCAGCAATTCCGCCTGAATTAAGATCCCATATCTTAGAGTCAATCTGTCCTGTCTTATCAGCAAGCATTACATTGGCATATTCCTTGCCTGTCTTAGTAAGTGCTATTGATTTTGATTTGCACAGATATACCTCTGAAATTCTCTCACCATCTTTAAGAGTCTCTATATAACGCATAAATCCTTCTGCCTCCGTTAATTAAGTTGTTTTAACTGTACACTTACTGAAAATGCTACATCTGAATAGCCATCTTTTCCCTGCCTCATAGCTGTCACATACATAGCTTCTCCATCAGCGCACTGATATAGTTTCTCACTAAACTGCTGAATTGTCAAAATACTTTGTCCATTAATTGCACTAATTACATCTCCTGCCTGCAATCCTGCATAATATGCCGGCGAATCAATATCCACATTAGATATGTATACACCTCTCGGAAGTCCGTATTTGGCTGCAAGCTCCTCTGTTACATTCTGTCCTGTAATTCCGCAGTACATGATTCCATGCTCGTTAATCATAGTCTCAATCTGTGCCTTAAGGTCAGATATTCCAATGAATTTCGAACTTGTATCTGTTGAAGCCTTAGATACACCAACTACATTTCCTTCAGAATTAAACAATATGGCAAAACCGCCAGCCGTAATACTTACACTTGTCTCAAAAACCTCATAACCGCTGTCTTTACTATACTCAACCTTAGAACCTGCAATTGTTCCGTATGACACGCCTTTCGAAGTCTCATAAAGCTTTCCTGATGCAATCACAAGATCTCCCTGCTTTACCATATAAGAATTATCCAGCTGCGCAACTGCGATACTGTTACGTTGTTCAGCTGTAAGCTTAGATGCATTAATACTCACAATTCCTATTCCTGAAGCTGTATTTCTGCATACAAATGCAGCTTCTGTCTGGACTTCATCAGAAAGCCTTACTATATAATTCATTCCAGGTTCTAAAAGGCTTGAACTTGTAAGCACAAGATATGTTGAATTAACATTGGCAACCACAAGTCCTGCCACCTCTGTCTGACTGCTTTCAATTGTCGGAACATTAGAAAATGGCTGTTCAATGTCAACAGAAACCACACATTTATTAACATCCTCAACTTTTGCGCGAAGTGCTGCCATAGCAGCCTCATAATTATCTTTCAGGTCCTTCTCTGTCAATATATCTGAATATTCTGCAGTCTGGTTATCTGCAAGTATGTAATTATCCTTCTGGATATATATGACATTCTTGTCCTTATTCTTTTCTTCAATCCTTTTCTGTAATACCGGATATAAAAATACCATAAACAAACTTGCCGCTATTACGACAGAAACAGCAAAAAGCAGCAGCTTGCCTATTCTTATAAGCCACTTGTACTTCTTAGCCGGATGAAGAACTACCTGTTCTGTATACAGGTCATACTTTTCCCTATCATCTTCATTAGTTCCCATTTCGGACTCCTTATGTAATTTTCGTCTCTTATGAATACAATCATATCATAGTTTATATTACGATTATGAACAATTTATGACTTACATGTAAATATTTATAAGCAAAATATAGTTTTTTTACCTTAAATGCTGTAAACTTATAAAGTATGAAAAGATTGTTTTTAGTTTTTGGAGGTCTTTCGTGAATAAGAAATCTTTATCCACTTTGGAATTTTATAAAATTACCGACCAGCTTGTTTCATATGCATGCTGTGACGGAGCTAAGAAAATACTTCGTAACTTAAAACCTATGACTGATATAACAGACATCAACTTACGTCTCGATGAGACTAATGATGCACTTTCAAGGATTTTTCAGAAAGGTACTGTTGATTTCAGCCAGACTAAGGATATACGTACTTCTGTTGCGAGACTTAAGGTTGGAAGCTCCCTTAATATATCAGAGCTTCTTAACATAAGTGCCATTCTTTCATGTGCAAAGCATGTTAAGGATTACTATGAGCATCGTGAAGATTCTATATCAGGAATGCTTGAAAACCTTGCAACTGTTGATGCTCTCAATTCCCAGATTAAGAAATGTATTATCTCTGAAGATGAGATAAGTGATGACGCAAGTTCCAACCTAAGAAGTATCAGAAGAAGCAAATCAATAGCCAATGACAGAATACATTCTGAACTTAACAAATTGCTTAATTCTCCTACTTACAGGACTTATCTTCAGGATTATGTTATTACCACAAGACAGGGACGCTACTGTCTGCCTGTCAAAGCTGAATATAAGTCAGCATTTCCTGGTATGATACATGACCAGTCATCTACTGGTTCTACTCTCTTTATTGAGCCTGCAGCAGTTGTAAAGCTCAATAATGATATCCGTGAGTTAGAGCTTAAGGAAGCGGCAGAGATTGAAGTTATTCTTGCTGACTTAAGTGTGAAAGCCGGTGAACATACTGAGGAGCTTCTGTGTAATTATGAAATACTTGTCGAACTTGACTGTATATTTGCAAAGGCGCAGCTTGCCAGACATATGCATGCAAGCCGTCCGGTCATGAATACATCAGGAATTATCAATATCAAAAAAGGACGTCACCCACTTATCGAGCCACATACTGTTGTTCCTATTGACATCTATCTTGGAACAGATTTTAAGCTTCTAATCATCACTGGTCCTAACACAGGTGGTAAGACTGTTTCTTTGAAGACTGTAGGACTTCTTACACTTATGGCACAGTCAGGTTTATTCATTCCAGCTCTTGACCATTCAGACATTGCCGTATTTAAGAATATATACGCTGATATCGGTGATGAGCAGAGTATTGAACAGAGTTTAAGTACATTTTCATCACACATGACCAACACTGTTAAGATTCTTAAAGAAGCTGATGAAAACTGCCTTGTACTTTTTGATGAGATTGGTGCCGGAACTGACCCTACAGAAGGTGCTGCCCTTGCTATCGCAATTCTTAATGACCTTAAGATGCGCGGTGTTACAACCATGGCAACAACTCACTACAGTGAAATCAAGCTTTATGCGCTTTCTACTGAAGGTGTTGAAAATGCAAGCTGTGAGTTCGATGTTGAATCGCTCCGTCCTACTTACAGACTGCTTATAGGCATTCCGGGAAAAAGTAACGCATTTGCAATCTCTAAGAAACTCGGTCTTCCTGACTACATTCTCTCTGACGCCTCAGAAAGACTTAACGCGGAAGATGTACATTTTGAAGATATCGTATCTGACCTTGAGCATGCGAGAATCTCTCTTGAGAAGGAGCAGGCTGAGGTTGAAAGCTATAAGGCTGAGATTGCCTCTCTTAAAGAAAAGCTTAAGGCTAAGAATGAAAGACTTGACGAGCGGACTGACAACATTATCCGCAAAGCCAATGAACAGGCTGCTGCCATCTTAAAAGATGCAAAGGATTTCGCAGACGAAACTATCAAAGCCATGAACAAGCACGGAATGACAGTTGCTGAGCTTGAAAAGCACCGTACTGCTGTCCGTGAGAAGATGAATAAGAATCAGGCAAAGTTAAAAGTAGAGCCTGCCAAGGTTAAAGCACACAAGGCACATGATATATCTGAATTCAAGACAGGCATGCATGTAAGAGTTCTTACTATGAATGTTACCGGTACTGTTTCTGCAATTCATCCTGCCAAGAAGCAGGTTACTGTTCAGGTAGGTGCATTAAGCACTAAGATAGACATTAAGAATCTTGAAATTCTTTCAGGCTATAAAGAGCCTAAGGAAGCTCCATCCAAGGCTGCCGGCGGTTCTGGTAAGATTAAGATGAGCAAGTCAGCTGGCATATCAACTGAGATTAACCTTCTTGGCTGTACAGTGGACGAAGCTGTTGCCCGCCTTGACAAATATCTTGATGACGCTTACATTGCCAGAATTCCACAGGTCCGTATCGTTCACGGTAAAGGAACCGGAGCATTAAGAAACGGTGTAACCGCTTATCTTCGCGGTGTTCCATATATAAAGAGCTTCCGCCTCGGTGAAATAGGCGAAGGCGATGCTGGTGTAACTATTGTTGATTTCAAATAATTATTATTGGGGGATATTATTATGGCATCTAAACAACGAATACTTATTGTAGATGATGATGAAAATATTGCAGAACTTATATCTTTGTATCTTACAAAAGAATGTTACGAAACAAAGATTGTGTATGATGGAGAAAGTGCTCTGTCTGAGCTTTCTGTATTCAAGCCCAATCTCATTCTTTTAGACCTCATGCTTCCCGGTATTGACGGCTATCAGGTGTGCCGTGAGATAAGAAAGAATAACAATGTTCCTATAATTATGCTCTCTGCCAAGGGCGAAACATTTGACAAGGTATTAGGACTTGAGCTTGGTGCAGATGACTATATTATCAAACCTTTCGAAACTAAAGAGATGGTTGCCCGTGTAAAGGCTGTGCTTAGAAGATATCACATGCCTCAAAGTATCGGTGTTGATTCTTCTAATGCCAAATGTGTCAATTACCCCGACCTCTCTATCAACCTCGATAATTATTCGGTTAATTATATGGGCAAAAATGTCGAGATGCCGCCTAAGGAACTTGAGCTCTTATATTTCTTAGCATCTGCTCCTAATCAGGTGTTTACAAGAGAACAGCTTCTTGACAATATATGGGGATATGAATATATCGGAGATACAAGAACCGTTGATGTACACATTAAGAGAATCCGTGAGAAAATCAAAGATCATGCCCACTGGAATATTGAAACAGTATGGGGAATTGGTTACAAGTTCGTAACTAAATAAAAAGGGCAGAACAAGGGAGGCAGACTAACATTGAAAGGATTCAGTACACTCAGCAAACACATTTTCATATATATAGCTATATGTGTAATCAGTTTTATTCTTGTATCAACAATATGCTATAAAGCAGATTATAAGCACATATACAATTATTATTCTGACAGACTGTATCTTCAGGCTAATGAAATAGCAAACGAATATGCTCTTGATTATCTTGCAGAATCCAAGCTGAGACGAATAGAACTTGAAATGAAATCATTATCCACATTTAACGACACCAGAATTATGTTCATTACTCCTTCTGGTGATGTTATTCTTGATACTAACAACAGTTCCACGGACAAGAGTAATGAGGACAGGATTTTATTCTCAATCAATGATTTTGACTATGGTGACCTCAAAGGAAAACACGATATTTTATGGGATTTTTACGGACTGTTTTCCGAACCTGCATTAAGTGTTTTTTCGCCTATCTCGAACTCCTTCGAAATTAAGGGTTATGTTGTTATTAATATACCTGAATCTGCCATCGTTGAACGCGTTTATGACACATTTAACACAAATTATCTTACACTTGCAATTGTACTTATTCTGTCATCTGCATTCCTTGTTCTATATTTCTTTCAGGTTCACAGACCTATTAAAGAAATCACAATGGCAACTAACGAATACAGTAAAGGTAATCTTTCCTACCACGTTAAACCTATGCTTAATGATGAGATTGGACGTCTTGGAATGTCTCTTGATTACATGGCTTCACAGCTTAATGAATCAGATAAATTCCAGCAGAAGTTCCTGTCTAATATATCTCACGATTTCAGATCTCCGCTTACTTCTATCAAGGGATATCTGGAAGCTATCCAGGATGGAACTATTCCACCTGAAATGCTTGATAAATATATAGGTATAATGCTTTTTGAGACCGAAAGACTCACTAAGCTGACAAGTAATATTCTTACTCTTAATGAACTCGATCCTAAGTCAGTAAGACTTGATATATCAACATTTGACCTTAATTCAATAATCAGACACACTGTTGAGACATTCGAGGGAACATGCAAGAAGAAGGGCATTAAATTCAATATTACATATGCTAACAGTGTACAGAATGTTAAGGCAGACAAGGGCAGAATCCAGCAGGTTATATATAATCTTATAGACAACGCCATTAAGTTCAGTAAAGAAAATTCTTACATATACATAACAGTCAAGGAAAAAGGCGAGAAAGCGCAGATATCCATTAAGGATACAGGCTGCGGAATTGCCAAAGAAGATATTGATAAAATCTGGGATAGATTCTATAAATCAGACTCCTCACGAGGCCGTGACAAGAAAGGCTCCGGTCTTGGTCTTTCAATAACCAAGGAAGTTATTCAGGCACATGGTGAGAATATCGATGTTGTAAGTACTGTAGGTGTCGGTACAGAATTCATATTCACACTTGAACTTGCAAAATAAAAACACACGGACATGCGTAACTTGTATGTCCGTGTGTTTTATTATTATTCCTTCCAGTTAAGTCTGTGAAGATGTCCTTCACAATTCATGTGTGAAAAATTATGCTGTCGGAGTGCTTCATAAAGAACGATTGCCACTGAATTAGAAAGATTAAGTGATCTTATATCTCCTATCATAGGAATTCTGATACATGTATCCTCATTATCGACAAGTATCTCTTCTGGTATTCCTGCACTTTCCTTTCCAAACATTATATAACAGTCTTCTTCATAATTAACTTCTGTATATATCTTATGTGCCTTGGTTGTAGCCATATACACCTTAGCACCCGGATTCTTAGCAAGAAAATCCTTATAATCATCATACTCAGTAACATCAAGCTTATCCCAGTAATCAAGTCCGGCTCTTTTTAACATCTTATCATTAATCTGAAATCCTAATGGTCCTATAAGATGCAGCCTTACGCCTGTTGCCACACATGTTCTTCCTATATTACCTGTATTAGCCGGCATCTCCGGCTCATGTAAAACTATATTAATCATATCCTTATCAGTCACCTTTTAATGCAATATCAAGTTCCAGAACCATGCTGCCATCACTAGACATCGGTATACATATATTCTTGGCATATGTCTGCGAAATCTTCATAGCTCCACGGCATAATGTAGGTGGGGTAATATCAATACCAATTCCCTTAGTTGAAAGAATAGTCGCTGCATTACCCATTATCATATTACCAAGTTCGCTTATTGCACTCATTGCCATCTCATCAAGCTCTGGAACCGGCATCCCCATCATCATCTTTGATGCAATCTCACATGCCTTGGTAATCTTCATGGCTATCATGACCTGACCTCTCATCTCACCTGTAATACCTATCATAATTATAACTGAATCCTCTCCAAATTCAGTTGTTTTAACATATGGTTTTCCTATACTCATCTCCATCTGACAGGCATCACGCAATATTGTGCCTGCTGCCATCAGAAATGGATTAATATGGTTGACATTAATCTCTGCCATATTCATTCATCTCCCTACTTCAGTGTATTAATAAACTTTTCTATTCTTTCAAGGCCTTGTTTAAGGTTGTCAATTGAATAAGCATATGATATTCGTAAAAAACCTTCACCACAGTCACCAAATGCTGTTCCAGGAACAACAGCCAGCTTCTGCTCCCTGAGTAATCTGTTTGCAAATTCTTCCGAAGATAAGCCAAACTTCTTAATTGAAGGAAATACATAAAATGCACCAAATGGCTCAAAGCAGTCAAGTCCCATCTCCTTAAATGCATGCATGAGATATCTTCTTCTCTGGTCATAAGCTTCAACCATCTTATTAACTTCCATATCACAGTTTTTAAGAGCTTCTATTGCAGCAAACTGGCTGTTAGTAGGTGCACACATAATTGCAAACTGATGAAGTTTAGTCATCTGGCTTATAATTTCCTTTGGACCACACGCATATCCAAGTCTCCACCCTGTCATTGCAAATGCTTTAGAAAAACCATTAATAACAATAGTTCTCTCCTTCATCCCTGGAAGACTTCCTATTGAGCAATGCTCTCCATTATATGTAAGCGCTGAATATATCTCATCTGATATAACATATATATCCTTCTCAATTATGACAGGTACAAGCTCTTCAAGCTCCTCCCTTGTCATAACAGCACCTGTTGGATTATTAGGAAATGGCATAACAAGTACCTTAGTCTTATCTGTTATACTGGCAAGCAGCTCTTCCTTAGTAAGCTTGAACTCATTCTCTTCCTTTAGTTCTATTATCACTGGCTTTGCATCAGCCATAATTGCACATGGAAGATAAGATACATAGCTTGGCTGTGGTATAAGCACTTCATCCCCTGGGTCACACATGCATCTTAATGCAACATCAATTGCCTCACTTCCACCTACTGTTATAAGTACTTCCTTCATAGGATCATAATGAAGGTTCATCTTTCTTGCAAGGTAATTACATATCTCTTCTCGTAATTCCTTAAGACCTGCATTAGATGTGTAAAATGTTCTTCCCTTCTCAAGGGCATATATTCCTTCTTCTCTTACATTCCATGGAGTATCAAAATCTGGTTCGCCTACTCCTAACGAAATTGCATCAGGCATCTCACTTACAATATCAAAGAATTTTCTTATTCCTGATGGTTGTATGCCTGTTATTTTCTGTGATAATGGGTTTCTCATGGTGTAATCAGCATCCTTTCGTCTTTAGCCTCGTCCTCTATTATTGTTCCATAGTCCTTATACTTCTTAAGCACAAAATGTGTAGATGTGCTAAGGACTGAATCTAATGGTGCGAGCTTCGCCGCGACGAACTGAGCCACTGACTTCATTGATTTGCCTTCTATAATAACAGTAAAGTCAAAGCCTCCTGACATGAGATAAACTGATGTTACTTCATCATATTTGTACAGGCGCTCTGCAATACTGTCAAAACCTAATCCTCTCTGTGGAGTAACCTTAACCTCAATAAGTGCTGTTACTTTCTCTTCACTAGTCTTATCCCAGTTAATGACCGCATTATATCCGCAGATAATATGTTCCTTCTCCATATCCGCTATTTCATTGGCAACCTCTGCTTCAGAATAGCCAAGCATAATAGCCATCTCCTTAAGGTCTATCCTTCCATTCTTTTCAAGAACATCAAGAATCTTCTCTCTCATAACGCAATCCTCCTGCTAATTATATAAATCTGTATATTTCATCCTGTTCAGGAAGCCCTAAATATCTGTCTTCCTCTGTATTGTGAATAATCCGGTTGTTACCATCAGTTATCTTACCAATGACAGCGGCCTCAATTCCATTCTGCTTCATTATATTTACTATATCACATCCATTTTCACATGTCATTAACAAACATCCCATAGAATCCAATATATATGGATTGATATTAAATAATTCACATATTTCAATTATTTCCTGTTTTACGGAAATATGCCTCAAATCTATATCCAGACCTGTACCTGAATATTCGGCCATATCCCACAGTGCTGCAAATATGCCGCCTTCCGATGCATCATGCATTGCCCCGTCAATATTCTGCTTTATAAATATCTGTGCCTCTTTAGCTATAATGAGTTCTTCATCAGCAGCAAATGCCTTATTAATAACGTCCTCTGGCAAAACATTAAGTATCTCATCCCTTTTGTGTGATATAACAGTTCTAATACCACTCATTCCTATATGCTTTGTCATAACAATATCCTGCCCTGCAACAGCTTTCTGATGTGTTCTGAGCTTATGCCCAATTGCAGTAACAGAAACAACCGGACTGTTAACATTCGGACATACTGTAGTATGACCTCCTGCAATTCCTACACCAACAACCTGACACTGTCTGTCAAGTTCCTTTATTATCTCCTTAAGACGTATTTCCCTTGATTTCTCATCTATTATAATTGTATTCATAATACAATCAGCCGCACCACCTGCGGCACTTATGTTATTAACTGCCCTATATACAGCCAGACTTCCTGTTGCAGCAGCTGCAAGCGTATCCCATCCCTGACTATGTATATGCGCCGCATCCTGTCCATATGCCGGTTTTGAAGTATTTCCTCTCCTGCCAAGCAGTTTGAAAACAGACCTGTCAAGAATTGTATCAGACACTTTTCCTCTTTTCATATCACTTATCTCTCCAAAAATGTTGCATAAAATTGTTAATAATTCTATACTCTTATATAGCTTCTTCAGTGAAGCAATTCAATATTAAGGTATAAGATATGCAACCATAGGAACAACCATTGCTACAATCAGTATCAATATAAGTATTCCGGTAAAGCATCTTTTTGTTTTCTTATTATTGAAATTAATCATAATTACCTCCACACAATTAAGCAGCGGGGCTACACGAAAAGGAATATATTCATGCATTTTATACTGCCATATTTTATCATACTCATAATCATCCTTCAGTTTGCCATAAAAAGAAGCTCCAGGAATCACAAATCAAGAAATCAGCAATTCCTTGAACGTGAATCAAGAGCCAATCAGGTACGCCGTAAGGACATTAGCAATCTTAATTATATATCAATTCCGGATAATCTTCCACTGATTAATTCCGGTAATGAAACATTTAACCAGTTACTTTCCAATAATTCTGGCATGATGCGTTCATACAACACAATTACAGGACTTAAAGATAAGAAAATACTTAACCTTACCGGAATAAGCAACACTGAGCTTAAGCTGTCATATGGAGCTGCTAATCTTACAGAGCTTACTGAATATGATGACAATTTCACTACACTCATAAAAGCAATCGCTTCATTAGGTCATGCGCTTATTGATAACAACGATACAGCTGATGCTCTTTCATTCCTTGAGTACGGAATCAGCATTGGCTCAGATATATCCTCAAACTACATTGACCTTGCAATAATATATGCTGCAACAGACAGATTTGACGATATCAGAAAACTAAAAGAAAAAGCTGAAATGCTTAAAAGTCTCAGCCGTGATAATATTATCGGGCAGCTTGACAACATGCTAAAATAGCACAGTATGAATTATTTCCCATACTGTGCTATTATTGTATCAATCTGTCTTGATGCCATGCTTTTCGTCATCTCTTCAACCGGAATCTCCAGATTAATATTGTGCTTTTCTACAAGAGCTGCAAGATATCTTCTCTGCGGCGGCGTTATAGGTGAATCCTTCTTTACAACATATACCAGCTTCGTAGTATTGCTGAAACTATTATCTTCTGGCTTTAATTTTTCTAATTTCCCATAAAGTATACTCGCACTTACTGCATCATCATAAGCCCTGTGTGACCTTCCCGGGTCAATATTAAAATACTGGCACAAAAAAGACAGATTCTTATGTTCCAGCTCCGGAAGAAGCCTTCTGGCAATCTTTAATGTATCTATTCCATCATCAGTAATAGTATATCCATTATTGACTGCTGCTCTCTTAAGAAAACTGAAGTCAAATGTAACATTATGCCCAAGTATTGGCCAGTCACCTATAAAACGTGTTATGTCTCCTATAATTTCTTCAATTCTCGGCTTACCTGCCAGCTCTTCATTATGTATGCCTGTAAGCTCTGTTATGCGCTCACTTACACTTATTCCCGGATACACAAGCGTAGAATACTTCTGTGTTATCTGACCATCTTCCACTCTTGCCATTCCAACTTCAATAATTCTGTCAACAGCCGGATTAAGACCTGTAGTCTCAATATCCAGTGCAACATATCTGTTAATCATGTTTTCTCTCTTTCAGGAATATTCTTCCTATGTAATCACCTATAATAGCAAGAAAATTCATGTCACTCTCTGCCCATTTCTTATCAAGCTTAAATCTTCCATATGAAATAATATTGTTATTCTTCTTAATATCTCCACCGATAATGTACTGGACAGCCTGAACAATTCCGTATTCAGAATACACTTTATATACTGCCGGAGCCTTTGTTTCAAAAAAGTTGATGTTATCTATTACAAATATGCCATCTTCCCTAAAGTTAGGAATATAATTATCTTCCTTGAAAAAGCTTCCGTCATCATCTGTCATACGCTGGTCACCATACAGAATATGCTTTGTCAGCTCAGTTCTGTCATATATTGCAATAGTATTAATATTAAATGCTACTGCCACAATATCTATCAGTTCCTTTCTTCTTGCGTCATCAGCTTCCTTATATTCTCTGATAATGGTATTAACAATCTCCATCTTATGGTACTTGTAAAACACTTTATCATTAAGGTCAACAATCCTTCCCATTCCATATACATATTCCCTATGAATATCCTCATGGTAAATGATATATCTGTCCTTACCCTTTTCTTTAGCAAGGTAAAGAACCTTATCTGCTATCTTAAATAATTCATCATATCTCTTGGCATCATTAGGATAAGTTGCCGAACCAATTGAACATGTAATCTTAATATTACGCGGATCATCATGATACAGCCATTTTGTATTATTGCGTATCGTTCTTAAAACATTCCTTATTCCCTCGTTATCATTAAGTCCTTCCATAATGATAAACATCTCATCTCCGCCAATTCTTCCACACAATCCTCTGCTTCCAACTGCATCTCTTAAGATATCTGCAACCTTACAAAGAACTTCGTCACCAAACATATGTCCATATGTATCATTAATAGTCTTAAAATCATCAATATCAATAATAGCAATTGTTACAGTGTGTCCCGGCTGTGAATCTATAAGCTTTCTTACATAATCAGTAATAGCACGCTTGTTAAGCAGGTCTGTACCCGGATCCTTCATATCAGATATTATGTTGAGTTCCTCAACTACATGATTATCTGAACTCTCAAGTATTATAATAGTACCTATAACAATTCTGTTTCCATATGCATCAACAATAGTATTACCTCTTGCAAGACATTTATCCAGTCTTCCAGGCTTATTAAGTATATTGATAGTAATCTCCCGCTTGAATAACTTCTCACCATTAGCAAGTGCCTTGCAGAATCCATCAAGTTCTTTTACCTCATTCAGCCCAAGTGCATCAGTCTTTATCTTATCTTCTTCCCATGCATTTAACGTGCCATGGTAAAAAGACAAAGTCTGGTGTCCATCTGACGTCATAAATATATTAAAGTCATCGTTAAGTATATCATAAGAAAACAGAACATTTTCACACATGCCAAGATAACTTGAATATCTCTCAATCTGTGAATTAAGGTTATCTATCTGTGTAGTAATTAATGCGGCATCCATAATATTAATGTCATACATATGACCTCTTGTCTCAGATACCCCGCCATCTGTAATTCTTGTAAGCATCCAGTGATATTCACCTGTCTGATATAACATTCTTACAACAATATACTTACCGGATTCAGCGTAATCCTTTAATGCTTCTGTGAATCTGCTGACATCGTCAGGGTGTATATATCTTGTATATATGAAAAGTGCATTATTGCCTGAAATTGCTTCAAAATTTTCATCTGCTGTTACAATTGACATTGTCTCATCGATAAGAATGTCCGAATTAACAGTATCATTAACAGTCTCAGTTTTAAACAAATCTACCATAGCTTAAACCTCTGCTTTATAATTGATAGTGCCCTCTCCCTAATTCACCTGAATTCATCAGGATGTTCCTTTACATATGTTTCATACAGATCTGGTCTGTATTTCTTAGTTCTCTCCAGTGACTTTTCATGTCGCCACTTTTCAATATTAGCATGATGACCTGATAAAAGCACCTCTGGAACAGCTTTCCCGTTATAATCTGCTGGTCTTGTGTATTGCGGATACTCAAGCAGACCATCTGAAAAACTTTCTGTTTCAGCAGATTCTTCATTATTAAGAACTCCTGGAACAAGTCTTGAAACCGTATCAATGACAACCATTGCCGGCAGCTCGCCTCCCGTAAGAACATAATCACCTATAGATACAAAATCTGTAACTATATTCTCCAATGCTCTTTCATCAATTCCTTCATAATGTCCACAAAGAATAACCAGATTGTCCTCTTTGGCAAACTCCTCTGCCATGCTTTGTGTAAATGTATAGCCCTGAGGAGTCATATAAACAACTCTTGGCCTTTTTCCAATGTTCCTTACAATATCCTCATAGCAATCACACACAGGAGCAGCTCTCATAACCATTCCAGCGCCACCTCCATAAGGGTAATCATCCACTTTTAAATGCTTGTCATTAGAATACTCTCTGATATCATAAGCTTTAACGGACATAACTCCCGCTTTAATTGCACGTCCGGTTATACTTGTATTAAGTCCATCCATAATCATATCAGGAAACAATGTCATTACATGAAAATCCATTACTTCACTCCTGCAATTCCATTAAGTAAAAATGCATAATATCCACTCTTAAGATTGTATCCACTGTCTGTATAAGATGATCCAAAATATCCTGAGCCATCCTTGTAAACAGATGCAACATCAATATAAGTTATCCCAAGTGAAGCCGCATTCTCTGAAAACTTATTGTTAAGTGAATCAATATTAGCCTGTTTAACCTTGCTTGAAGATTCAAATCTCTGGCTTACCGGAAGTACAGAAAGAACATATACATCAGCAGCCGGCACTGCACTCTTGACTGCTTCAATAAATTCCTTCTCATACTTATATATATCATCTACAGATCTGCTTCCATAATTAAGGTCATTAATACCAACCATAATATACACTGAATCAGGTGACTGGGATACGATACTGTCAAGATATCCTGTAAGCTTGTCACTTGTCATTGAATTAGATGCTATAACCTGTGCATCAGGAAGAAAACCAAACTGTGAAATACCACTTACAACAAAATCACCAATAAATACAGCCTTGCTGTATGCCGATGAAGATGTATAATCCACTGTCTCCGGTGTACCTGAAACAGATAAAGTCCTGCCTGAAGCAGCTGCTGTTGTCTGCCCGGTTACGTTCTCAGCAGGCTCCTTAGATTCCTGTATTACCGGTGCTGTACTCTCCTGCTGTACAGGAGAAGTTGTTACTTTAGTATCATCCTGCCTGTCGCTGTTCTTATTACTACAGCTCTTTAAAACTATTGCAACTATAATAACTGCCACGACTAACACTGCCAGTCCGGCAATATAATTTCTGTATCTGTTCCACATTCTTTTCTTGCGGTTAAGACTAATCTTTGGTTTATCATTATTAGAATTATATGATTCCATTATAATATTCCTTTCTGTTTCGATTCTGTCTCATTGCATTATAACATTAGTCCTGCCCTTGTGCAAATACAACATACAGCATCACCACTTCATCTTATGAAGAACCACAGCTGAAGTCTTTCTTAATCCAATATCAAGCCAGCCATTCTGAAGATGATAACCAAGCCCGTCTGTACTGTATCCACCTTCAAATGTAACCAACAGCTGCTCAACATCATCATCAAAACCAAGACCAACTTCCCACGCAGGAATTCTGGCTCTCACCTCATCATCGTTATTATTAACAATAATGATTGCAGCGTCATCACTTGTAAACCTTCCATATGCAACAACATTATATGCTGAATACAGTGACTTATATGAGCCTTTTCTTAATACATCATTCTCTTTATGCATCTTTATTGCAGCCCTATGGAAATCAATCAGTTCTGTATCCTCATGTCCCCATGGATAAGTTCTTCTGTTATCAGGATCAGTGAATCCACACACACCTGCTTCATCGCCATAATATACAGTAGGCGCGCCTGGTAATGTCATCTGCATAACAACAGCCTCTTTAAACACTGCCTTGTTGACATTATTATTGGCAGCCTCAGGTCCCAGTGTATTAGTTCTTCCAACTGTCCTGTTAGTTCTTGTTAAAAACCTTGAATGATCATGATTAGACAGTTCATTCATAGATATTGCAACACTCTGTCCGCCCATTCTTGCCATATTATGATGCATGGCACCAAAAAAATAGTCTGGATTACCATATGAATCAGGTCTTGCCTCATCACTGTGCTTTTCCATTCCTGTAAGAAACCATGTAACAGGCTCCATAAAAGCATCATAATTCATGATGGTATCCCATTGATCACCCTGCAGCCATTCATATGAATCGCCATAATGTTCTGCAAGAATAATAGCATCAGGATTAGCCTTCTTAACCTCTTCCCGGAATCTCTTCCAGAAATAATGGTTATATTCAGGACTATATCCTAAGTCAGCCGCCACATCAAGTCTCCAGCCATCAACATTGTATGGCGCAGAAACCCATTTTCTTCCAATAGAAAGAATATACTCCTCAAGTTCCTTAGATCCTTCATAATTAAGCTTAGGAAGAGTATCATGTCCCCACCAGCCATCATATGAGTTATTATCAGGCCACTGGTTAGAATAAAATTTAAAGAAATTATGATATGGGCTTTCATACCTTTCGAAAGCTCCCGGAGCATATTCATCAGTACTGTCTCTGTAAATGTGTTCCTTATCCAGCCACTTATTGAACGAACCACAGTGGTTAAACACACCATCTATAATAACCTTCATGCCTCTTGCATGAATCTCCTGCACAACCTTTGCAAAAAATTCATTGCTGGCTTCAAGGTTTGATTTTCTTGTAACTCTGTTAATATATCTTGTAGCATGGGTATTATCCGTGTCACCTTCTTTAAGCACTTCACCCTCATCATCGACAATAACTCCAAAATGTGGGTCAATATAATCGTAATCCTGTATATCATACTTATGATTAGATGGTGATACAAATAACGGGTTAAAATATATAACTTCTATTCCTAATCCCTCAAGATAATCCAGTTTGTCAAGTACACCCTTGAGGTCTCCTCCGTAAAACTCCCTTATTCCCATCTGGGCAGGATACTTATTCCAGTCCTTAACCTGACAGACATGCTCTCCAATATAATTATATTCATCATCAAGCACATCATTACTCTTGTCGCCATTATAGAATCTGTCTACAAATATCTGGTACATAACTGCACCCTTTGCCCACTCAGGTGTCTTAAATCCTGGTGTAATCTGGAAATTATAATACGGATTAAGATCTTTAATCGCCCCAATCTGATTGTAATAACACACCGTTCTGCCAAGCTCTACCTTAAAATAATAATATATTTTGTCGGTTCCGACATTAATCTTAGCCTCATAATAATCAAACATGCTCTCTGATCTTACTCTTGTCATAACATGTTCAACATTATCCACAACTAGATATGCTTTATCTACATTATATCTTCCAGTACGCAGCCTTATGGTCACCTCATCACCTGGCACTGGCTCTGCCGGACTTCTGTAATCACTTGTAACATCCGAAAACAACGCTCTTGGGTGTAGCGTTGGTCTTGCACTGCACATATAAAAAAGTCTTTTTTCCCAGGCAGCTAAGTTTCCCATTTCCCCGGTTATTCTCATAGAGAATCCTCCTTAGCATATACTATTCTGATTTTATATCTAAAAGTACATTTTAGCAAGTGAAAAGGATTTTTAAACAGCAAAAAAGGCAGCCATGGGGTGACTGCCTTTTTCAGAGAAGGTATTTCTTTTCGATAAGCATTACTGCTTTATCTATAATGTATTGGGGGTTTTTACATTAATTATAATATCTTATTTCCCTCAATAAGTGTTCACAAACATCACTAAATTTATTCAAAATATTTGTGCATATTTACTATACAATTGTTGTTCCCATAATACCATCATCATCTGTACCGCTTCCATTATCAAAAAGCGCTTCAAATTCTTCTCTTGTTACCTTTTCTTTCTCAAGAAGAAGTTCTGAACTCTTCTCTAATACATCCATATGCTCAGATATTATCTTCTTAGCCTGTGCATAACAGTCATCAATAATATTCTTAACCTCTTCATCAATGGCTGTAGCAATATCCTCGCCATATGGTCTTGTATGTGCAAGGTCTCTTCCGATGAATACCTCATCCTCATCACTGCTTGCATAATTAATAAGTCCAAGTCTGTCAGAGAAGCCATACTTGGTAACCATATCTCTTGCTGTCGCAGTCGCCTGCTTGATATCCTGTGATGCACCTGTTGTAATGTCATCAAATATCAGCTCCTCAGCAACTCGTCCACCAAGGCTTACAATAATATTCTGTAACATCTTGCCCTTGGTATTAAACATCTCATCCTTCTCAGGAAGCGGCATTGTGTAGCCCGCTGCTCCCATTCCAGTTGGAATAATAGAGATAGTGTGTACAGGTCCGACATCAGGGAGTACATGGAAAAGAATTGCATGTCCTGATTCATGATATGCAGTAATCTTCTTCTCCTTCTCTGATATAATCTTGCTTCTCTTCTCAACGCCGATACCAACTTTTACAAATGCATAGTTGACATCTGCGTTAGTAATGAACTTTCTCTTGCTCTTAGCTGCATTAATGGCAGCTTCGTTAAGAATATTCTCAAGGTCTGCGCCCGTAAAGCCTGCAGTAGTTCTTGCAAGGCTCTCAAGGTCAACATCATCACCTAAAGGTTTCTTGGCTGCATGAACATTAAGAATCTCAAGGCGTCCTCTTACATCAGGTCTGCCTACGACCACCTTTCTGTCGAAACGGCCCGGTCTTAATATAGCAGGATCAAGAATATCAACTCTGTTAGTAGCCGCCATAACGATAATTCCTTCATTAACTCCGAAGCCATCCATCTCTACAAGCATCTGGTTAAGAGTCTGCTCTCTCTCATCATGTCCGCCACCCATACCGGTTCCTCTTCGTCTTGCAACAGCATCAATCTCATCAATAAATATGATACAAGGGGCATTCTTCTTAGCTTCCTCAAACATATCCCTTACTCTTGATGCGCCGACACCAACGAACATCTCAACAAAATCAGAACCTGATATACTAAAGAAAGGTACTCCTGCTTCACCGGCTACAGCCTTTGCAAGTAAAGTCTTACCAGTTCCCGGAGGGCCTGTAAGTATAACTCCCTTTGGAATCCTTGCACCAAGGTTAGTGTATTTTACAGGATCTTTAAGGAAATCAACGATTTCTTCAAGTTCCTCTTTCTCTTCATTAAGTCCTGCCACATCCTTGAACGTAACCTTATTGGCATCACCACTTATCATTCTTGCACGGCTCTTACCAAAATTCATCATCTTGGCATTACCGCCACCGCCAGCCTGTCTTGTCATCATCAGCATAAGTGCAACAACAACGATAAGACACATACCAAATGGCAGAATAGTTGTCATCCATACACTGTCTCTTTTAACATCCCTTACAGTATATGTAATATTTTTATCATCAAGCTTTTCCTGTACAGAAACAACATCAGATACATTAAGAGTATCCCTGCTTCCATCAGTGAATGTAATTGTAAGTGTACCTGTTGGGACTTCTGCATTCTGACTTATAACAACATCTGTAATCCTGCCGCTCTTTAAATCAGATTCAAAATCCTTATACTTATAATTACTTGTTCTCTGGCTCATCTGTGCGATAACAGCCCAGACAATACCAATTATAATAATCATGAAGAAAATGCTTCCAAATCCTCCAGACCTTTTTTTCTTAGTATCCATCACTTCCTCCTTATTAATTATGCCTCTTCGTCAAGGTGTAAAACTCCTACAAAAGGAAGGTTTCTATAGCTCTGGTCATAATCAAGCCCATAACCGACAACGAATTCATCAGGAATGTTAAAGCCATTATACTTAACATCCACCTCAACCTCTCTTCTTTCCGGCTTATCAAGCAGAGTACATATACATATATCTGCCGGCTTTCTCTCCTCTAACATAGGCATAAGTCTTGCAAGAGTATTACCTGAATCGATAATATCCTCAATAACAATTACATGCTCTCCCTCAATGCTCTCATCAAGGTCCTTCTTAATCTTAATCTGACCGCTTGATGATGTCCCGCTTCCATAACTTGACACCTGCATAAAATCAAACTTAACAGGTACAGTAATTCTCTTGGCAAGCTCGCATGTAAATATAATACTTCCCTTAAGAATACAGATAAGTTTAACCTCCTTACCCTCATAGTCTTTACTTATCTGCTCTCCAAGCTGTGCAATTCTTTCATTCAGCTTTTCCTCAGATATAAGCACACTGATAAATGGTTCTTTCATCGTTTCTCTCCTTTGTCAATCTTAATATTCACTCTATTGTATAGTTATATCCAGCACATTCCTTGTTTCATCATCGATCAGGGCGCACTCACTTCTTCTTACCCCGACAGCCCATAAAACTCCCGAATCATCAGAAACAACAAGCACATTATCTCTCATATCGGCAGGTACTTTACGGTCAATGAATTCTTTTTTCAGCTTGCGCCATGTTCCCGCCCTGTTCACAACAATCCTGTCACCGTCAGTACGGTGTCTTATGCAGAGCTTTCCTTGTATTTTATCATAATCAAAGGATTTCGCATAGCAACTATTAGCGTAATTTCTGTTTTTTTCATAATTAGAATGAAGTGAAATTACAATATGCACCTTTCTTAATTCCGTCTTGCCATCATTATTATAATAAATGTTTTCTTCTATTGTAATATTTTCACCTGAATTAAGTCTTTCAAGCTCCTGCGATGTAAGTACATGTATGAGGTCCGAAGAAACCTGTGTTCCAGATTCCTCATTTTTCCTGCTTATTGTGATATCCTCATACCCTTTTACCGCACACAGTCCATAACATATATCTGCACTGCTGCCAACCTTTTTTCCTATAAGCTCATCTACAGCATTCACATGAACCTTATATATATCCTTTGCAGTCTGTGTAAGTGCATGCACTGCCTTGTAGATAACTCTCTTTCTTATGACCTCATGAAGTCCTGCAAACTCCTCTCCATAAAGCCTTAAAACAACCGCATCTCCCACATATACATGCTTATCATAAGCCTTATTGGCCTCTGCCTCAATAAAATCAAAATTCTTCTGCAGCTCCTCTGCTGCATCAGCAATATTTTCAACAGTGTGTGCATTAACCTTTTCTGTCATGTACGGAATAACAACATTTCTTAAAGAATTACGCGTATAATCATTGCACAGATTCGTTGCATCAGTAACATATGGCTGGTTAAGACCTTTAAGCACTTCTTCAACCTCTGCTCTCGTCACTGAAAGCAGCGGTCTTATAATATTATCCCTTACCGGTCTGATTCCACCTATTCCTTTAAGTGAAGTTCCCCGGGAAAGATTCATAAGAACTGTTTCTGCCTGGTCATTCATATGGTGTGCAACCGCAATCCTTGCATTACGCCCTTTACATGCCTCATTGAATATACGGTACCGTTCTTTCCTTCCTGCCTCCTCAACACTCATTCCAAGCTGCTTTGCAAGCCCGGCGGCATCTATATGATACGCCATGAATTCAACACCCATGCGTTCACACAAGGCTCTGGCAAACTCCTCATCATCTCCTGCCTCCTGCCTTATGCCATGATTGACATGCACAGCACATAATTCTGTCTGTAGACGCCTCCTCTCAATATACCCCTTAAGCACCATAAGCAGACATACAGAATCCGCGCCACCTGAAAGACCGACAACCACTCTTTCGCAGTCCGTAAGCATATTATTCTGTTCAATATATCTGTAAATCTTATCTATAATTTCATTCATGCGAGAATTATATTATACGTTCACATAAGTGTCAAACACTCCCAGTACCATAACTGTACAGTCATCAAAAGCCTCCATATTATTATTCTTCAGGGACTCCTCAAGAATCTTTTTCGCAATGCCTGCCGGCTTCTTTACATTTATATTATTAATAATCTCCACCATCTGTTCCTCCTTATTAATTCCAGACAGATTATCAAGCACACCATCACTTATCATTATAATATAATTACCATCATAAAGCTTTTTAGTCGTACAATCGTAGTCCACCTGTTCTAACACTCCCATCGGAAGCGTTGTTGACTTAATAATCTCAACCCAGTTATCTCTTTTTATAAATGTGGATACAGCTCCAAGTTTAATACAGTTAATAACTCCCGCCTGACAGTCAATAATACTCATATCCATAGTTACAGGATTGTTAAATGTAGTTCCCGCAATATACGCAGAATTAATAAGATCAATCGCTGTCTTTTCCTCGAATCCTGCTTCAATGCAGTTTTCCATAAGTTCAATCACCATACGGCTCTCTGCAAATGCCCTTTTACCACTTCCACAGCCATCTGCAATTGCTGCAACCATTTTTCCACAGTTCAGCTTCTTTAACAGGAAGTTATCCCCACTTGTATTCTCTTCCTCTTTACATTTTCTCGCCATACCTGAAAGAATCCTGAAACGATTCTCCTGATAGAACATATACTGGTCCGGTTCTTCATTTATAATCACTCTGTTGTCCTGATTAGAAAAGAATTTTGCCTTAAATACACTGCTCACTGTTTCTCTTAATACACGCTCAGACACACACCCCTTCATAAATGTTTTCGCAGTTACAAGTATCTCACGCCTCTTTCCGTCAACCAGTTTTATATCCTTAACAGATATCCCCATTGCCATACATTTACGCTCAAATTCCCTGCGTTCCTGTTTATCCGGCGCTTTAGCATCAAGATTCATTGCAACACATTCCTCTAATATATCTGCAGCCAGAATCAATTGTCTTTTAAAACCCGTCTGCTTCTGATTAGTTTCTCCATATGCATCTCCAAGATTTCTGAATGTTCTGGCTGTTTCCTGCAGACGGTTAATAGTATAAGTATATCCGGCATCTTTATATGTATTTTTCATTCATATCCACTTCCTTTCCGGCACTACACCAATGTGAAGTATATATGACTGCTTATAAATAAAATGTCGAAGCATGAAAGATTCAAAAAAATCTTCCAGCTCCGACATAATATTTGGTATGAATTTTACTTGTTATTAGGCTTAAACACCAGTTCGTCAGGATATATAAGCCCGAATTTATTCTTGGCAATCTCCTCAACGAACTTCTTTGTCTTGACATACTTCTCATATTCAGACAATTCATCACTTCTTTTATTCTCGTCATCAATCTGGGATTGTAACTCTGTAATCTGAGCCTGATAATCAGCATTCTTTTCTTCCAGTCCTGCCTTGCCTCTCCACAGAACAACGCCAAGTGCCACGACAACAATAATTGCAATAATCATTCCTGCCAGCGTTGACCTTCTCTGCTTCTTAAGCCTTTCTGCACGCTCTCTTCTAGATTCTAATTTCATATATTCCTCACCCTTGTGCTTCCTTCTTACCCATATCTTTCCTGCGTTTCATATACATTTTAAGGCTTCTTACTGGTATTGTAATAATACGCACCACATTTTTCAATATAAAACATGCCGGTTTTAGTAAAATTTTTATAATTCTTACTGACCACCTTATATAAAAACTGCTTAAAAACTTAAAATACAGAAATGCCCCCACAGCAATCCCCATAATTATGAATCCGCGGATAATTCCGTCTGCAACCTTAAAGCACATCACAAATACACTTAATCCGGCATATATTCCATATATAATATCTTCCACACTCATAAAAGCAACTGTTTTATGCCGTACAATTCGTCTGAAAGCCCTTATATTATCGTATATCCATGCAAGCAGAACACCATTAAAGAAGCTTACCACAAGTGCATAAAGCTCCCAATATATAATCTCATTAATCATCGGAGAAGCCTGCTCATGAACGAATCCTGCTTATTCTTCATGCCAGCCTCCGAATAACATACAGAATCCACTCTGCCGTCAAGGTCTAATTCACCCTTCTCGACAGAAAGCCTGTTAACATGCAGTCCTTCCCCTTTGATTGTAATATGCCCATAATCAGATTCAAGTACAACCTTAACCGGATCAAATGACACTACATCTGTTATTCCTGTAAAATCAATTCTTTTCCTGTCCTCCATATTCAGCCTGTGTGGACGCTTCACCCTTACCTTTTCCTCCATATACCCTCCTTATAGACATTCCGTTATATGAGAATATATGCATGACCACAATATATGATTACAGGTACTTTGAATTAAAGGTATTCAAACATTTCCTTTGCTTCTTCTTTCTTAACAGTATCCTTGACATCTGTAACCCTTGCTCTTACATTCTTGTTGCCAAACTGGATTTCAATAATATCTCCGACTTTAACATCATAAGATGCCTTCACAACCTTGTCATTAACCATTACTCTTCCTGCATCACATGCATCGTTGGCAACAGTCCTTCTCTTTATAAGTCTTGATACTTTTAAATATTTATCTAATCTCATGTTCTTCTCCTTAATCTTCTCTTTCTATAAAAACATAGCACATAATCAATTCCAACTCAACAGGATAGTCAGATTGATCTTCTACCGTCCTGCTGAGCTACAATTAATTCACAGTTCATCCGCTTCGATACACTTACACTTTTTCGTCCTTAAACTGGCAAAAACCTACTAAAACTGCTAAACAACACAATCTAGTAGGTCGCACATACATTTTTAGTGCAATATCTGTTCTGACATTGCCAAATAGAACGCATATTCTACGATTCCATGTGCTTTCCTAAAAAGTTAGCTGCCGTCTTTACCATTTTCTTTTCATTATCTGTAAACTTTGGCTTCATGTCAATAGACATCATAAGCACTGTACCTAAAACATCTCCCTGACATATTATCGGATACATAATTTCCTGCTTAAACTGCGCCTCATCAGTGACTTTCACAAAGCCATCCTCTCCTTCACCTGCAGCAATGGTACATCTTCCCTCCATTGCCTGATTAAGCTCCTTTGTGACAGGCTTATTCATCAGATTCTTCTTATCGTCACCTGATGCAGCAATAACCTGTTCCCTGTCAGTTATACATACTGTCATTCCGGTCGCATCCGACAGTGATTCTGCATATTTTCCTGCAAATGTGCTAATATCCCCTATCGGTGAATATTTTTTCAGAATAATCTGCCCCTCAGCATCCGTAAATATCTCCATCGGGTCAGTTTCCCTTATATGAAGTGTCCTTCTTATCTCCTTTGGAATGACAATTCTGCCTAAATCATCTATCCTTCTTACAATTCCTGTGGCTTTCATATTACTAATTCCTCCCGATTCTTACATACTTTCCATAATTTATAATGTATGGGTAGTATGTGGAAAACAGGAAGAATTATGCATCTCATGTAATAATTTTCATATGGCCCCCAGTTTCGAAAATGTAAATTTTTTCATTTTTTGAAACCGGACAAAAAGCGTCTATCCGGTTCAAATTAAGGAACGAATAAACTCTTATCAAATCACAACATTTTTCCATAAAAATATTGTGATTTATCCGCGATACCTTTATCATATTAATATGAAGTTATATTGGAGGTTCATTTATGAATGGGGTAAATGATTATGATAATTTTGATGGACCAACATCGGCATATGTTAAAAGAAACCGGAAAACCAGTTTTGCATATAAGTTTAAGAAAATGCTTTATGAAAGAAAAAAAGCTGAGGTAGAAAAAAGCATTTCTTTTGACGATAATCATGCAATTGAGGAAGTATGTCAGTATGTTCAGGAACAATGGGGATTTAAGGAAGCTGACAGAAATTCTGCTGAATATAAATTCATGTATAAGCAGATAAAGCATGACATGAATAGCGAAATTAACCTGTTTCTGTATGTGCGTGAGGATAATGACGCGCATATGGATATTGAGATAGAAACTACCACTGGTTATATTACAGGCGGCGTGACCGGAAAGAAGTCTTCAATTAAAGAATTTAACAAAATTCTGCGTGATGTATTCATATATTATGGTGTCATGCAGGACGACATAATCGAGAAAACCAAGAGATACAAGAATCTTGTGAGTATTCTGATGCAGGAAGCATAAAGGAATACAGTTTTTCTAACAATTAAAAACGGAGTTATAAATATGGACACTATATATTCAGATACTTTCCCAGATGGAACTCCTGTTGATGGCTGGTTTCACAATAACAGCATTCCAAAACTCACTGAACTGGGAAAACAATATATTATTACAGATTATGATATACATGATGACGGCAGAATATACACCGACAATTTCCAGAAGCTGATAGACCTTGTATACAATGCTGGAGGCGGTGTAATCATTATTCCGCGTGGTACATACATGACTGGAGCTTTATTTTTCAGACAGGGAGTGAACCTATATATTGAAGACGGTGCAACACTTATGGGAAGTGACAACATCAGCGATTATCCTGTCTGTGAAACAAGAATAGAAGGTGAAACCTGTCAGTATTTTGCCGCACTTATTAATGTTTCAGGAATTGATGGCTTTACATTGTGCGGTAATGGAACGATAGACGGTAACGGCTTACGAAGCTGGAAAGCCTTCTGGCAGCGAAGAACCTGGAATCCCGGCTGCACTAATAAAGACGAACAGCGGGCAAGGCTTATCTATATGGCTGGTTGTACCAATGTTACTGTTGCTGGATTGCACATTTGTAATTCGCAGTTCTGGACTAATCACCTTTACAAATGTTCTCATGTACGTTACCTTAACTGCCGCATTACAAGCCCATCTGTGCCTGTCAAAGCGCCTAGCACTGACGCAATAGACATTGACGTCTGCACTGATATTCTTATTAAAGGCTGCACAATTAATGTAAATGATGATGCAGTTGCTTTAAAAGGCGGCAAAGGACCATTTGCTGACAGTGACCAAGACAATGGCACTAATGAACGCATAATTATTGAGGACTGCACATTTGAATTCTGCCATGGATGCCTTACATGCGGCTCAGAATCCGTACATAACAAGAATATAATAATGCGTCACATCAGGGTCAGCTCAGGTTACAACCTGCTCTGGCTGAAAATGCGTCCCGACACGCCACAGATATATGAATATATTACATTGGAAGATATCAGAGGACAGATATTTAACTTCATAAACATCAACCCATGGACACAGTTCTATGATAATAAAGGCTGCGCAGATATACCAGCCTCCATTGCAAGACATATTATAATAAGAAAGAGTACCTGCACCTGTAACGTTTTCCGCAACATAAAAGAAGCACCAGAACAATACACTCTCGCAGATATCCAGATTGACGACAATATAATAGAAGAAATCGGAACACCTTCCGATAAGACAAAACATACCGGAGCAGAATAACTGCCCCGGTATGTTTTATTTTATTGGTATTGAATATGATATCAGCAGGATATGTTAGTGGCGCGGGCTTGATTTATTCCTGTGCTGTGTGGAAGTTAATGCCGCTATATACAAAAGTTCAGGGCTTGAAATCTCGTTCAAGCGAAGCGCGTTTGATTTCAAGCCCTGTAAAAAACTTTGTATATAGCGGCATTTACTACCACTAAGCTCAGGAATCATGAAAGCCTGTACCACTAACATATCCTGCGTCATACATATTTAATGACTAATTAAGCTGCTGCCTTCTCAGAGTTCTTCTCGCTCTTTGCATAGCTCTTTACTGAGTTAACTACGATGATTACACCGAGTACAATAAGGAGTATAGCAATTATAAGCTGAAGTCCGTTAGCGATGAATACGCTTCCCCAAGATGTCTGTCCAGCAGGAATTGTAACAGATGCTGCTAACTTGATAGCCTTAACCATTGCAATTGTTCTCTGTACAAGTGCTGTAAATGTTACACAAAGCATGATGATAAGAGGAGGGAAAAGCATTTTGTTGCTTCGTCCTGTAACCTTTAAGAATACGCAGAGTGTAAGAATTACAAGAGCACTTAATAACTGGTTAGCTGAACCGAATAATGGCCAGATATTTGCATATCCAATCTTAGTAAGGATGAATCCACATACCAATGTTACAATTGTTGAGAAGTATGTATTACAGAATAACTTTCTCCATCCTTCTGCATGTTCCATATCATCTACGCTGAAGAGTTCCTGGAAACTCATACGACCGATACGGGCAACTGCATCAAGTGATGTAAGAGCAAGAGCAGATACACACATTGTCATGAATACTGTTGCAAAATGTACTGGAACACCAAACATTTCAAAGAATCCTGCTACACCACTGCTGAAGATTGCGAATGGTGTCTTAGCTGGAAGTGCTCCGTTAGTAGCAGCTGCACCAGCAACACAAAGGGCAAGTACTGCAAGTAAACTCTCAAGTACCATTGCGCCGTAACCAACCTTAAGCATATCCTTCTCGTTATTAACTGTCTTAGAAGATGTACCAGAAGATACAAGGCTGTGGAAACCAGAAACAGCACCACATGCAACAGTTACGAAAAGAATTGGGAACATTGTTCCAAGCTTTGCATTGTTGAATCCCGTATATACAGGAAGATTCATTGAAGGATGTGCAACTACAAGACCAACTGCTGCACCTACAATCATGCAGATAAACATGAATGTTGTCATATAGTCACGAGGCTGCTTCATTAACCACATTGGCATAACTGCAGCGAAGAAGATATATACAAATGTGATATAACTCCATACATCTTTGTTGAACTCAAGTGGGAAAAACATACCAACAGCAAATGCTGCGATAATAAACACAATACCAAGCACTGCTTCTTTCCAGCCTGAAAGCTTTAAATTCTTCTGGATAAGACCAAATACAACGGCAAACACCATGAACATGATAGATACCATACCGGCTGAACCATTTGTCTTAGCAACTGCTGATAAAACAGTAGCACCATCAGCATTTACTGTATAAGCATTAAATGTACCTGCAACCATATCTGCAAATGCTGCGATAACGATAAGTGTAAATAACCAGCAGAAAAGTAAGAAAATCTTACGGCCAAACTTACCGATGTACTTCTCAATAATCATACCCATTGACTTACCTTCATTCTTAACTGAGGCATAAAGTGCACCAAAGTCTGTAACTGCTCCGAAGAATACACCACCGATGAGGATCCAGAGTAAAACTGGTAACCATCCAAATGCTGCTGCCTGAATAGCACCTGTTACAGGACCTGCTCCTGCAATTGATGAGAACTGATGACTGAAAACTGTCCAGCCATTAGTTGGAACGAAATCTTTACCGTCGTTATATTTAACGGCTGGTGTCTCTGCCTTAGGGTCGATACCCCATTTCTTTGCTAACCAACGACCATAAACCATGTATGCACCAAAAAGTACAACTGCCGCGATAAGCACGATTACTAATGTGTTCATAATGTCACTCTCCTATAAAAATATATTTCACCAGTCAAACGCAGTGGAAGCGGTGCTCACACAAAAAAACCTTCGTCGATGCACTAATCCATTACTGGATTATGTGCAAAGACGAAGGTATATTATTTCTACTTCCGCGTTACCACTTTGCTTGCCGGATACTCCGACCACTCTACTGCCACTCGGTATATTCATATCTTATGGCATGCCCTTTTAACGATGGGTACCGGTTCCAACTACTAGACATCTGCCTGTCTTTCACCAGAACTGCTTGCAGGTGAGGGCTTAATCATTCCTTGCTACCGTCTCTCATCAACTGACGGCTTTCTGTGAGCGGTGATATGAAGAAGTCATTTCCTGTTCTTCGCATTTGACTGTTGATTTGTACATTAAAATATTCCTTTGCGGATAATTTGTCAATAAGAAAATTAAATATTTCTTAAGAATTCTTAAATTTCTTAATAAAATTAATTTCTTTTGCTTTATTTCTGTTTATGCACAGCCAGACCGCTTTAATATTATTAAGTGCATCTACCTTTTGATTATTATGTAAAACCGCCTGAGTAAATATAACCAGCTAATTATATTTCTCTGTTTAATCAGAAATTTATAATCAGCCCACCTGTATTTTATCAGCCCTTCCTATATATTCATAGAAATCAATCATCCTATAGGTAAATTTTGCTTCTTTTACTGTCTGAGACTATCCTTTCGTCCCGCTCTTAGCAGAAATTTCCTATAAACTTGCATAATATTCTGCTTTGATAGGTTGATTTTCATTCTAGCATTATAGTCATATCTATTTTCTACCTATAAGATGTTTCAAAATGCGACTACCTATAGGTATCACATTCTCCCTATATTTTCCCCCATATTTAAGATATTCTTGTTGAAAATAGTAAATATTTGCTATAAAATAGAGATAGTTTATTTTCGTGATAAAATACTTCACTAACTTAACAATTTTATATTTTATAGGAGATTATTCTATGAACTACGATGCTAATGTTTTTAAAGCCAAGGCTAATATTAAAGCCCGTCGGATATGGCTTGTTTTCTCACTCCTTTTGACCGCCAATTATGGTACTGATGCAGCTAATGGAATCTATCCAAAAAGCAGCTACATAATATTTGTTGCACTTTGCTGGATACCTTTCTTTATTGGAGAATTATTTTTCAGAATCAAGGGAAAAGCAACTGATGCGTACAGATTATGTCTTGTTATTGGTTATGGTATTTTCTATACATTTGTAATATGCACAACTGATTCTCCGATTTCATTCACATATATTCTCCCGGTTATGAGTCTTCTCGTTCTATATAAGAACAAGAAATTCATGATTAACTGCGGTATTGCTAATGTACTCTCTGTTATTGTCAGTGATGTGTACAGATATGTTGTTCTCGGATGCAGGTCTGATGCAGATATGAAGAATTACCAGTTACAGGTTGCATGTCTTCTTTTATGCTACATCTGCTATGTTATGTCTATCAGACACCTTAATGAATCCGATGGTGCTTTGAATGGAAGTATTAAAGCTGATCTTGACAGAGTTGTTTCAACCGTTGAGAAGGTTAAGACTTCAAGTAATTCTATTATGAGTGGAATTACTGTCGTACGCGAACTGGCTTCAGAGAATAAGCATGGTTCTGATGTTATCATGCTTGGCATGAATGAACTTTCAAGCAATAATGAAGATTTAAGAAGCCATACTGCTTCTTCCACTGATATGACAACCGACATAAGCTCACAGGTTGAACATGTTGCCCAACTTATTGATGATATGGTAAGCCTTACTTCCGAATCACAGGAGCATGCATACACAAGCTCAAGCGACCTTGAAAACCTTATTACAACAGCAACTACCATGTCTGAGCTTTCTTCAGAGGTTGAGCATATCCTGCATGATTTTGAATCAGAATTCAAGACCGTTAAAGACCAGACCAGTGCTATCGACAATATATCCAGCCAGACCAATCTTCTTGCCCTCAATGCTTCTATTGAAGCTGCAAGAGCCGGAGATGCAGGTAAAGGCTTTGCTGTTGTAGCTGAACAGATTCGTGCATTAAGCACAGAAACCAAGACTTCTTCCAGTGAAATACAGAGTGCATTAGACCGTCTTGCTGTAATCTCTGATAAAATGCTTTCTTCTATTGGTGAGACTTTATCACTTATCCAGGTTACTCTTGACAAGATTACACAGACAAGCGAAAGTATCAGTCTTATCACATCTGATTCTACTCAGATTGAAGACCATATACATATAATTGATACAGCCATTAAAGATGTTGAATCCGCTAACAAGCAGCTTGTAAGCAACATGTCCCAGATATCAGATATAGTTGATACCATGACAGAGTGCATAACTAATTCAAGAGATATCAGCAGCCGTATTGTAAGTAAATATGACGAAAGTGCTGTTAATATCAATACCATGGAAAATACAATACAGGCTCTTATGTGTGAACTTGGTGTTGGCGGTTTCATGGGTATTGAAGATATTAAGACAGGCATGAAGGCATCCGCAATCCTTAAAGGTACTCATGGTGAAAATGTTGAATATCACGGAACCATTAAGACACATAATGACAACAGTATAACTCTTGAACTTGAGAAGGCACTGCCTGCAGTTAATTCAGCAATTGAATGTGACATGTTAGTAACAGTTGGCAATGTAATATACCGTTGGGAAAACGCTAAGATTGCAGCTGACAAAAAAGGCTCTGCAACAACAGGTGTTGTTACAATCATGACAAGACCTCAGATTCTTAACCGCCGCAAATATCCTAGAATTGATATGAACAATCACTGCACAATTACAGTAAAGGGTACAGATGAAACATTTGAAGGAAAACTTGATAATCTGAGTGCCAATGGTTTTGCATTCCTCTCGAAAGACAGATTTTTCTCAAATAACAAAGGCAAAATCGTTACTGTTTCAATTGATAATTTTGATTTGCCTGCACATTCTGTATTAGAGGGTCAGATTATAAGATGCTCTGATAATGACGGCGTCTACATAGTAGGCTGCCAGATGCCAGAGGATAACTACTACATTATGGAATATGTAGAGCAAATGATACGGACTCAAAAAAATAATAACTAAAATCATAAAATGGAGAAAAGCATATTAATCAGCTTTTCTCCATTTTGTATATACTAGATAACCATCCAGTCTTCAAACTTATTTGCATTTTCAACAATGTTGACAATTCCATCTGCGCCGTAAGTAAATGCCCTGTGAATAAATACATTTACTTCCTCGCCCTTCTTTATCGGAGCTTCCTCAACGTTTCTTGTTCCGACAACCTCTATACCGTTGACATTGACAGTTATCTCGACTTCCTTGCCCATGAAAAGCTTGTCTACAACCACGCCCTTCTCAACAGAAGCGGCTGAATCAACTTTCTCATCAAGCCTTGTGATGTTGACATTCTCAGGTCTTAATACCGCCTTGACAGAATCGTCAAGCTGGTTAAAACCTTTAATCTTATTAATCCGGTCAACATGTACCGGATGTCCCATGAATTCCGCCATAAATGCTGTCTCAGGCTCTCTGTATATCTGTCTTGGCGTTCCAATCTGCTCTATATGTCCCTTGTTTGTGACAATAATTTCATCAGCAACCTCAATTGCCTCATCCTGGTCATGAGTAACGAATATACTTGTGATTCCAACCTTTGTAATCATGTCACGAAGCCAGCTTCTTAATTCCTGTCTTACTTTCGCATCAATCGCTGCAAATGGTTCATCAAGGAGCAGAAGCTCAGGATTAGGTGCTAATGCCCTTGCAAATGCTACTCTCTGCCTCTGTCCGCCTGATAACTGGCTAGGGTATCTTTTCGCCATGCCTGAAAGTCCGACAAGCTCAATAAGCTCATCAACACGTTTCTTAATGTCCGATTTTTTCCATTTATTGACCTTTAATCCAAATGCAATGTTATCATACACTGTCATGTATCTGAAAAGTGCGTAGTTCTGGAAAACAAAACCTATTCCACGCTTACTTGCCGGCACATCATTAACAACCTTACCATCAATAATAATATCACCTGAATCCGCAGTCTCAAGGCCTGCTATCATTCTTAAGATGGTCGTTTTGCCGCTTCCGCTAGGTCCAAGCAGTGCAATAAGCTTACCCTTCCCAATTCCGAGATTAATATTATTCGAGGCTTTAAATGTGCCATATGTCTTATTGATATTACGAAGCTCTACGTATTTTTCTGTATCCTGCTGTAATTCTGCCATAATCTGTTCCGCCTTTCTGTTGTAGTGCGTTTCTATCCTTCCTGCTGCCCTTTCTCTGCCTTAGCTGCCTGCTGCCCCTTGTATTCAAGCACACTCCGAAGCACCAGTATAATAACCGCCATCAGCACAAGAATTGCTGATACTGCAAATGCTCCTGTAAAATCATATCCCTGATACAGAAGTTCAATATACAGCGGCATCGTGTTAGTTCTTCCGCGCAAATGTCCTGAAAGAACGGACACCGCGCCAAACTCCCCCATTGCTCTCGCTGTACACAGTACAATACCGTAGAGAAGCGACCATTTGATATGCGGGAATGTAACCTTCCAGAATATAGTCCAGCCATTTGCACCCATTAGCGCTGCGGCCTCCTCCTCGTCAGTTCCCTGCGATGTAAGAACCGGTATCAGTTCCCTTGATATGAATGGAAACGTTACAAATATAGTCGCAAGCACAATTCCCGGAACTGCAAATATAATTCTTATTCCCATAGCCTTAAGATATGGATATATAAAACTCTGTCTTCCGAATGTAAGCACATATATAAGACCCGCTATAATCGGCGAAACAGTGAGTGGTAAATCTATTAAAGTAGATATAATTTTCTTTCCCTTAAACTGGAATTTTGTAATAAGCCATGAAGCAAATATTCCAAAAAATGTATTGCAGACAACAGCGATAAGTGAAACTTCTATTGTCAGCTTGATTGAATGAAGCGCGTATTTGTCAGTAACTGCCGCAAGGAACACCTTTATTCCCTTAGAAAATGCTGTGTACATTACATAACTGAGGGGCAGAATAAGCATCACAAATAAAAACAACACACTTATACCTATTAGAGTCCATTTTAACGGACCTGAATCTTTTCTGATGTTCATACGCTAACCCCTTTCTATGAAATTCCACTTACAATCTTCGATGTCCTGCTCTGTAACACTGCATTTATAAAGAGAATAATAAATGCGATGAAAAGCATTACAAGCGCTATTGATGTTGCACTTGCGTAATCATATTCCTGAAGCTTTGACATAATCATAAGCGGCGCTATCTCTGTCTCATACGGTGTATTTCCTGCTATGAATACGACACTTCCGTATTCGCCAAGGCCTCTTGCAAACGACATTGTGAATCCACCGATAAGTGCCGGAAGTATCTCCGGAAGTATTACCCTGAATACTGTCTGTCTGTGGGTTGCACCAAGCATGTTGGCCGCCTCCTCGTACTGGATATCCACCTTTTCTAACACCGGTTGGACAGCCCTCACTACGAATGGTATTCCAACGAATATAAGTGCGAATATAATTCCCAGCCTTGTATATGCAATCCGGATTCCAAATTTGCCAAAAAATGCTCCAAGCCAGCCGTTAGTTGTTGTCAGATGTGTAAGTGCTATACCCGCAACAGCTGTCGGCAGTGCAAATGGAAGTTCAATTATTCCATTCATAATCTGCTTACCCGGAAAGTTGTATCTTACAAGAACCCATGCAAGAATTGTTCCCATAACAGCGTCTATAAGTGCCGCGATTAACGCAGTCTCAAGACTTACTCTGTAGCTTGAAAGCACTCTCGGCCTTGTAACTGTCGTTATAAATTCCGTAAACGACAGCTTTGCCGAGAATATCACAAGGGTACATAAAGGGATAACAACGATGATTCCTAACATTGCAATTGTTATTCCAAATGAAAGACCAAAGCCCGGTATTACTCTCTTTTTCTTTCTTTTCTTCTCTTTCATTCTGTCGTTTCCCCTTCCCTTAATTACTTCTTCTCATATATCTTGTCAAATATTCCACCGTCCTTGAAATGTTTGTTGATTTTTATTTCCTACTAATTTTATATGTTACTATGTTGCAGATTATATACCTACTAGGTTTGTATGTCAATAGGGATTATAGGATTTCTGGTTGTTTTCCTGATGCCTCTTTTCTTCGGAACGCTTTTTTCTCCGTAAACCTACTAAGCATCTTGTTTTCTTAGCTTGCGTAGGTCTTTCTCCTCCTATTTCCTCTTTTATTCCCTCTCATCCCTCTCGAAAGACCTACTATATTGCCAATTTCCCCTCCTTGCGTAGGTTTTTCTCTGTCAATATTCTCTTTTACCACTTCGCATTCTCCTCAACAGACCTACTAATCTACATAATTACCATAATTGTGTAGGCATTTCCCAAATATTATCTCATGCCTATGATTATCCTCACCCTGCCCTCTTGACTTCTTGTTCCATCTGTATTACTATATATAATACAAATAAGACAAAAATCACCTCTCTTTACAGAAAGGAGCCCGACATGGTTATTGAACTTAATTTTGCGAGCAACACACCCATATATGTGCAATTAAGGAATCAGATTGTTAAAGGAATCGGCAAGGGAGAACTTAAGGCTGGCGAGAAACTACCGACTGTCAGACAGCTTGCTTCTGACGCAGGCGTTAATACAATGACCGTCAATAAAACCTACCAGATTCTTAAAGCTGAAGGTTTTATTAAAACCGACAGAAGGCTTGGTGCATTTGTCGCCGAGAATATTAATATGGATATTGAATTCAGGGAAAAGCTTGAATCAGAACTTGAACTGCTGTCAGCAGAAGCAAGCATTACTGGAATGGATAAAGAAGAATTCTTAAAAATGTGCGAAAACATTTATTCCAAGATGAATCCCTGCACAATGTAATATGCCTGTATTCATACATGCATTAACACACACAGTCCCACTATACAAGGAGGTTTCCTTATGAAAATCGCAATGTTTATGCTATTCTTCGTATGCAACATGTTCACAGTCCTGATCATGAGATTTGCATATGAATCCAACTACCGATACAACAATGGAATGCTTATCGGAGTCCACATTCCAGGCGACCATGTTAACGATGACGATGTCACTCGACTTATGACACGCTTTAAGAAAAGCATGAAATATTTTCAGAATATCAATGCAGTACTCTCAATAGCCATATGCTTTCTTAATTTTGTGAACATAATCATTTTCGTTATTGTGTATACAATCTGGATTCTCGTGTTCGTTTTCGGAATTATGTATATCCAGCTTTCAGCGCATCGGAAAATGTATCTGTTAAAGATACAGAATGGCTGGTTTGTTGAATCCCAGAAACAGAAGGTCTTTATTGATACGCGTGCCTGTGCAAATGCTGACGCAACCCCCATCAGCTTCAGATACCACATCATCATAATTGTCGCAGAACTACTGGCTTTGATTCCATTCTATTCATGGACAGACAGAGCGTATTTTTCTATGATTATTGTATTTGCAATATGTACTGTCATAGTTTCAGTATTCGGGCTTGTGTTCCATATTTATATGAACAGACGACAGAATCAGGCATACAGCCTTAATTCGGACATTAACAACATTGTTAATCTGACTATGAAGAAATACATTGCTTCAGCAATGCTTGTAATGTCACTTCTTAACTTCGTGGCATGGATAACATTTGTATTAATGTGTATTATTCAGGATACTGTTGGAGACTTAAGTTTCTGGATGTACATTATTCTGCAGTTGTTAAGCGGCTGCACGCTCACTGTCATTCTTATTCTTGCACGCAACAGAAAGAACGAAATGCTTAAGGCTGACACACAGCCGGTATTTGTTGATGATGATGACTACTGGAAGACTGGATTTTACTACAATCCTAATGACCCGCACCTTTTCGTACCCGACAGGCTGTGTTCGACCAACTACTCGCTTAACTACGCCAGAACCGGTGCGAAGGTGTTCACTGGTACAATCACAGCAATTCTGCTAGGAACCTTAATATGGACAATTGTTGTACTTGCGCCGTTCCTGCATGTCACTATTGATATTAAGACTACTGAAAGCACTGTAAATGTGTCTTCATGCGGTTACACAAGCAGTATTAACATTGACGACATCATAGAACTTAAGCTTATGGATAAGCTTCCAGACGACCATTTTTTCAAGTCCAATGGCGGTGCCACAGAAAGTTATCTTGTCGGAAGATTCAAGGGCAATACTTATGGAAAATGCAGTCTCTACATTTTTAAAGATGTGTCTCCTGTACTTATGATAAAAACTGCTGACCAGACTGTGTTCTTGAATTCCAAGAAAGATGGCGAGATTGTTAATCTGTATAATGCAATTAAAAATGAATAATCTAACATACTATTCTTCTTACATTTGACAATCCTGCCCCAAAGTATTATAAATATCAAAGGGAATGAAGTACTCCCTTGGGAAACCTAAACTGCTTATTCAAGCTGATGACTTCTACGATTTTATGTCGCAGGAAGCATCAGCTTTTTTTGCGTTCATAAATGCATTTACTATATTTTTAAGGAGGCTTATTATGCTGACATCTTTATCACTTATCTTTCTGGTTGGGCTCGTCATGGGCGCAATCTGCCAGAAGCTGAAACTGCCGAGAATCATAGGAATGCTTGTTACCGGTATTGTTCTTGGACCATATGTCCTTGATTTCCTTGACCCGTCAATCCTTTCAATATCGGCTGACCTGCGAAAAATGGCTCTTATCATTATTCTTATCAAAGCCGGTCTGTCGCTTGACTTAAAAGACCTGAAAAAAGCCGGACGAAGTGCAATTCTCATGTCCTTCATTCCGGCTTCCTGCGAAATCATCAGTTATATTCTGCTTGCCCCTGTAATTCTTGGAATTAACCACGCCGAAGCTGCAGTAATGGGCGCAGTTCTCGCCGCCGTTTCTCCTGCGGTTGTCGTTCCCCGGATGGTAATGCTCATTGAGAAACGCTACGGAACTGCCAAGGCAATTCCACAGATGATACTGTCTGGTGCTTCATGCGATGACATATTTGTAATAGTGTTATTCACAACATTTTTAAATGTAGCACAGGGTGGCAAGGCAAATGTTATGGATTTTGTAAATATTCCTGTGTCTATTATACTCGGCATAATTCTTGGCATAGTAACCGGATTGGGACTGTATCTGTTCTTTGAAACATCATACGCCCGCAAGCATACCGTAAGAAACAGCATGAAGGTTATCATCGTGCTTGGCTTCTCTTTCCTTCTTATTGCAATTGAGGGCTGGCTTGAAGGAAAAGTGTCTGTTTCAGGGCTGCTTGCTGTTGTCGCTATGGCATGTACTCTTAAGTTTAAATGTGTCCCCGCCGTATCAGCCCGTCTGTCCGAAAAATTTGGCAAGCTGTGGCTCGCTGCTGAAGTAATATTGTTCGTGCTTGTCGGCGCGGCTGTCGATATCCGCTACACACTGAAAGCCGGACTTCCAGCCTTACTCATGATTCTTACAGCACTTGTTTTCAGGGCAGCCGGAGTTCTTCTCTGCATCGTAAAGACAAATCTTACATGGAAGGAACGGCTTTTCTGCATAATTGCCTATCTTCCTAAAGCAACCGTCCAGGCAGCCATCGGCTCTGTTCCTCTCGCCGCCGGACTTGCCTGCGGACAGATAGTGCTTTCCGTAGCTGTACTTGCAATCATAGTTACTGCTCCGCTTGGCGCACTTGGCATCGACTGTACTTATAAGTTGCTGTTGACGGAGGACAAAACCCACTAAAAGCCATTATACACTCAATATAGTAGGTCATTTCCGTAGTTTATTCATATACTTTCCGGCTTGCGACCTACTATATTGTTAAATTAACATATTTTCGTAGGTCTTTTTCCACATTTTACTAACAACTGTAAGCAATTTGCGAGTGAAAGACCTACTAATCATATCTTCCTTGATTGATTAGTAGGTCTTCTCACTTAAACAACTTATAATATTCTCCGCAGAAACCTACTAAACCAACAACTTGCTCTATATTAGTAGGCTTCGTGTACCTGTGCATAGTCAGATTCGCACAATATATTCAACCGCGCAGCATATTCAACAAAACATTTTAATTAATCATATATCTTATCAAATATTCCACCATCAGAGAAAAACTTCTGTGTAGCCGCTTCCCAGCCGCCAAAATACCCGATATCCGCCATGTCAATGTCGCTGACAATCCATTTGCCATCGGATGGAATCTCTTTAATATTTCTTGCATCACTTGAAGATTCATACTCCTTCTGGATGTCCCTATTTACCGGTCTATAGAAGTTCTGTACTTCAAGCCTTTGTGCGTCATCAGTGTACAGGAAAGAAAGATAGGCGTCTGCCAACCCTTCTGTTCCATTCATCTGTGTGACCTCGTCAACCTTCGCAACCGTTGGCTGGCACAATACAGATGCGGACGGAACGACAATCTCATACTCGCCCGGATATTCCTGTAATGCGAAAAATGCTTCATTTTCCCATGCAATCAGAACATCCCCCTGTCCGTTCTCTGCAAATGTGGTAGAAGAACCTCTTGCACCTGAATCAAGCACTGCCACATTCTTGTAAAGTCTCGTAACACTTGCCTGAACCTGTTCCTCAGTCTGTCCCTGCTTCTTAAAATAATACCATGCCGCAAGAAAATTCCATCTGGCACCACCAGAAGTCTTAGGATTAGGAGTGATAACCTTAACACCGTCATTAAGAAGATCATCCCAGTCCTTAATATTCTTAGGATTACCCTTTCTTACAAGAAAGACAATCGTAGAAGTGTAAGGCGAGCTGTCATCAGAATAATCATTGATATATCCGTCATCAATCAGCCCTTCGTCCCTTATAACATTAACATCGCCCTCAAGAGCAAGCGTGACAACATCAGCACCAAGACCGTTAGCAACCTCAAGCGCCTGCTTTCCAGAACCGCCATGAGACTGGATAACCTCAACCTTCTCGCCAGTCCTGCCATACCAGTAATCCTCAAAAAGCCTATTATACTCCTTATAAAACTCTCTTGTGGCATCATAAGAAACATTAACAAGTTCCGTCTTCTTCTGCCCACAGCCAGAAAGTCCAATAAAAGTCAGGCTGAAAATCATACCTAAACATATTAACTTTTTAAAAAAATGTGTATTCATAATTATAGCCTAACTCCTACAAAATATATTCCAAAACCAGGCAAAGCAGCGAAGCAAGCTTTGCCAAACCCAAGGTAAAGCAGCGAAGCAAGCTTTGCCAAACCCAAGGTAAAGCAGCGAAGCGCCCTTTACCGCACATCTGCCAACACTTCCACCCCTGAAGTAACCCCACGCAGCGGGAAAGAACCCCAGCCTACGCATTCTTCTTAATAAACTCAGCCACATCCACAGTAGTGGCGTCAACCTCAGACTCCCAGCCTGCAAGCACTTCTGCGCCATCAATCTTAAGATCAGCTGCCTTACTAAGTGCAAGAATAACAACAATACCTGCATTTACAAGGTGAGTCACAACATTTGTATAATCCTCGCCTTCTGCCGGAGCATACAGATATACGTGCTTGCTTTCAAGAAGAAGCTCCTTCTCAACCTTCTTTAAGAAATCAACATTAATCTTGTCTGAAAGAACTGCCTCTACAACAACAGGCTCCTGGTTGTTAAGCTCCGCTCTGAAAGCAGCGTCAACTTCCTTAACATCGCTTGCTGCCTCATTAACTTCACGGACAACGCCACAGGCACTAGTCATATTAGTAACACGGTCTATGAGGATAAGCTCGCCCATAGTCTTGTGAAGATTGAATTCATCAACAACAATTACATCAGCAAGAGAAATCTTGCATACTGCGATTTCATTTTTCTTAAGGAGAGCTGCCGGCTTCTCCTCACCTGTATTAACATCAATAGTATTGACAATCTCGGTAACAACGCCCGGAATAAGTCTTGTTCCAAGCTTTACAAATAAGTTCTTATTATTAGTAAGAACATCATCGTCCATCCAGAGGATTGTAGCAGTAATCTCAGTTGCAAGCTTAAGGTCTGCTCCTGCTGCAAGAACAGAACCTCTTGAAACATCAACCTCACGGTCTAACTGGATAGTAACCGGCTGTCCGATAGAAGCAGTCTGGGCTTCCTTGTCACCGACATGGATACTCTTTACATGAACATGCTCCTTAGTTGGAAGAGTGATAATCTCGTCACCAACAGATACGCTTCCTGCCTCAATCTGGCCCTGGAAACCACGGAATTCATGATTTGGACGGCATACTCTCTGAACAGGCATGTAGAAGCCTTTTTCTTCCTCAGTATCATCAACATCAATCTGCTCAAGGTATGGAAGAAGTGCCTCGCCCTTATACCATGGGATATTAGCAGACTTAGTTGTAACATTATCGCCCTCTGTTGCCGAAACAGGGATAACAACTACATCTGCAAGTGAAAGTTCCTTAGTAAGCTCTGCTATCTGTGCATTAATCTCGTTGAAACGCTCCTCACTGTAACCAACAAGGTCCATCTTATTAACTGCAAATACAAAATGCTTAATTCCCATGAGTGCGCAGATTCTTGCGTGTCTCTTAGTCTGGATAAGCACACCCTGCTTTGCATCAACAAGAATTACTGCAAGGTCTGCAAATGAAGCACCAACCGCCATGTTTCTTGTGTACTCCTCATGTCCCGGAGTATCAGCAACGATAAAGCTTCTGTTGTCAGTTGTAAAATATCTGTAAGCAACATCAATAGTAATTCCCTGCTCTCTCTCAGCCATAAGACCATCAAGAAGAAGTGAATAATCAATCTTACCTTCACGGCTTCCGACCTTGGAATCAAGCTCTAACGCCTTCTCCTGGTCAGCATACAATAACTTTGAATCATATAAAATGTGTCCGATAAGTGTAGATTTTCCATCATCAACACTACCGCATGTAATAAATTTAAGTAAACTTTTCATTCTAGAAGTACCCCTCTTTCTTTCTTCTTTCCATGCTTCCTGCTTCCTCATGGTCGATAACACGGCTTGTTCTCTCTGATTCAACCGCACTTAAAGTCTCTTCGATAATCTCGTCAAGAGTTTCTGCGTCTGACTCAACACCGCCTGTAAGTGGATAACAGCCAAGAGTTCTGAATCTTACCTTCTTCATCTGTGGCTTTTCGCCCGGAAGAAGTCTCATTCTGTCATCATCAACCATGATAATATTGCCGTCACGGTATACAACAGGTCTTTCTGCTGCAAAATAAAGAGGTACAATATCAATCTTTTCTCTCTGGATGTACTGCCAGATATCCTTCTCAGTCCAGTTAGAGATAGGGAAAACTCTCATACTCTCGCCCTTGTGAATCTTAGTGTTGTAAAGCTTCCACATTTCCGGACGCTGGTTCTTAGGATCCCATGCCTGTGCTGTATTTCTGAAAGAGAAAATTCTCTCCTTAGCTCTTGATTTCTCCTCGTCTCTTCGTCCACCGCCAAATGCTGCTGTAAAGCCATATTTGTTAAGTGCCTGTTTAAGAGCCTGAGTCTTCATGATATCAGTGTAAGCTGAACCGTGGTCAAATGGGTTGATTCCCTGCTTTACACCCTCTTCGTTAGTGTAAGTAAGCATCTCGATTCCAAGCTTTTTCGCGGTCTCATCCCTGAACTTAATCATTTCCTTGAACTTCCATGTTGTGTCAATGTGAAGAAATGGAAATGGCGGTTTCTCAGGATAGAATGCTTTCATTGCAAGATGAAGCATAACTGAGCTGTCCTTTCCTATAGAATACAGCATTACCGGCTTTTCGCATTCTGCTGCAACTTCCCTTATAATGTATATCGCCTCTGCTTCGAGTGCGTCCAAATGTGATAAATTACCCATGATATTCCTCCCTAATACTTGTTAGATTCCTGTCTGTTGACTTCAAGTGTCTTAACCGTTCCGTCCGGTGCCGTCACCGTCCATGTATTGATACTTCCCTTCTGCCTGAATGAAAGTGTGCTTCCCTTGCCGCCTACATCGGCACCAAGGAAGAAGTTAATCGCCTCAAAACGACATTCCTTAAGACAAGACGTACAGCCCCAGCAGTCCTTGACATGCTTTATAAATGCTTTTCCATCTGTATCTTTCTTGATAAGGTTGCCGGGACAGGCTTCAACACACTTCCCGCAGCCAACGCATTTTAACTTATTTATCTGAATGCTCATAGCTGTCGCCTCCCCTCACAAGGTCTCTTATGATTATCTTAATCTCGCCATTCTCCTTGCGGGAGTTGACATATTTTAACCAGTCATCACTCTTAGCCGGATAATCCATATTCTCTGCAAAGCTGTGCCAGCGTGTTTCTTTTCTTGCCTTCAAATGTGCTATAACACTCCTGCACACCGTAAGTCTCTCTCTTATCTCATAGATTCTAAGCAAGTCGTCCGCATCCTGTGCCGCAAGATTATCAATGCTCTTCTCTAAGAACTTTATCTTCTCGTCCGCAAGCTCAAGTCTTGCTTCATTGTACTGATAATCAGTGCTTATGCCGCCTGCGTACTGGTCCATAATCTTCTGCATTGCTTCCTCAGTCTGCTCGATATCGACCAGCCCCTGCTTATTATTAAGGAAGCTCTCGTATTCATGCTTCTTTTCCAGTGCTTCCTGTGACAGCTCCTCATCCGAAGCTTCCCTGACAACAAATCCTTTTCCAGAACCAGTAAGTCTCTCTGCTATCGCCTGTGCTGCAATCTCGCCCTCGGCAAGTGCGCCTGTCACATATTTCTGTGGACATCCGCCTGCAACATCGCCTGCTGCAAAAAGCCCGTGGATTGTAGTCTCTCGGTTATTATCAACCCAGTAACCACTCGCCGTATGACCTCCGACTATGTATGGCTCAGTTCCTTCTATCTCAACATTTTCCTCAGAAGGACCGCCCGCCGCCTCAAGCCACTTAAGTGTCTGGCTCGGTGCCATGTTAAGATATGCTTTGTAAAGGTCTTCTTCCTGCTCCCTGCTTATTCCCTTAGTTCCAAGATAACAAGGACCTCTGCCCTCACGGTTTTCCGTAACTGTTCCGTAAAGTCTCTGTGAAGTTGTAAGACCATATTTGTTCTCATACACTTCACCGTTGGAATTAAGCTGCTTTGCCGGAACTCCCTGTGCGATAGTTCCTGTCGGAGCAATCGTATCTTTACATCTTAAAGCAATGAATCTCATCTCAAATGTGGTCATCTCTGCACCCGCATTGATTCCCATTGCATATCCGGCTCCTGTATTGAATGGTGGATACCACATTTTATGTCTTGAAAATCCAGGATTGTTAGGTCTGTAAAGACCTGCCGCTCCGCCAGTAGCCACAAGAACTGCCTTCGCATTTATCTCATAGAACACTGCATCGTTGACATCAAATCCGTATGCACCCTTAATCTCATTATTCTCCACTATGAAATCTGTAATATTAAGGTGATTGATTACCGTTACATTGTCCTGCTTCTTAACTGCATCTGCCAGTATCGGCTTGATATTCTCACCATTAATCTTAATATTGCGGTTTCCTCTCGCAACATATTCTCCATTCTCGTCCTTGAGTATTACAAGTCCTAAGTCCTCCATTATATTAGTGACATGATTAAGCCTCTCAGACATTGAAAGAAGCAAATCCTCTCTTACAATTCCATCTGCATCTTTCTTACAATAATCAACATAGTCCTGTGGCACCCTGCCTTTAGTGATGTAGGCATTAATTGCATTAACACCTGCAGCAAGACATCCGCTTCGTACAATGTTAGCTTTCTCAACAATCAGTACATCAAGGTCTTTCTTCCCTCCAAGTGTGATACCGGCAAAACACCCTGCCGTTCCACCACCTATAATAAGTACATCTGTGTCAATAATTCTATTCTTCAACCTTCATGTACCTCCTTGCAAAATCTAATTCCATATAAACATAGTATCTTGGTATGTAAATCATTATATTCTCAATTTCCTATTTGTCAATAGGGTTTTTGCAGATTCTTGTATTCTTGTTATCTTGTTATTTGAATTGTGGGGAAGCTGGGTAATGGCTCGGTATTAGCTGAGTATTTGGTGGTATGTGCTGGTTATTCGTCATGGTATTAGATGGGTGTTGGCTGTGTGCCTACTAATCCGCCACTTGCTTCAACTTTAGTAGGTCTTTCACGGATGTTATCCTCTCTCCTGCTCTTTATCTTGCTTAATTTTGCCTACTAATCTTCCATTTTCCTCAACTTTAGTAGGTCTTTCACAACTATTTTCTTCCCATCCGCTCATCTTCTTGCTTGATTTCGCCTACTAATCTTCCACTTACGCTCTCTTTAGTAGGTCTTTCCCAGCTGTTATCCTCTCTCCTGTTCTTTATCTTGCTTGATTTCACCTACTAATCTGCTGCTTACGCTCTTTTTAGTAGGTCTTTCCCGGCTGTTATCCTCCCTACTGCTCTTTATATTGCTTGATTTCACCTACTAATCTTCCACTTCCCTTAGCTTTAGTATGTCATCCCCCAAAAAAGAACTTGATTTTATACGAAAAATATATACATAATAAAGCAGAGCAAATATAACACTTAAACAATTGTATACACCATGTCAAAATGGTTATTATATATGTAATGACTAATATACGGCTGTCACCTACACAACAGCAGATGACAGCCGTATATACCTAATCTCAAGGAGGTTTTATGATAATAGATTTTCATACACATACATTTCCAGATGAACTTGCTGACAGAGCAGTTGGTACATTAGCCCACAGCGGAGGAATACACAATTATCTTGACGGCAGAGTACATTCTCTTACAGATTCAATGAAGAAAGCTGGAATTGATTACTCCGTACTGCTTCCCGTGGCAACCAAGCCTAATCAGTGCGACACAATCAATACACTTGCTTTAAAGACTAATGAAACAAGTGAGACAACCGGATTAATTTCATTTGGGGCAATACATCCGGCTTGTGAGAATTTCAGAGAAATATTGAACTGGCTTTCCAACAATGGTTTCAAAGGCATCAAGCTTCACCCGGTTTTCCAGAAAACCAATATAGATGATATGCAATCATTAAGGCTTATAGAATATGCGTCATCACTCGGACTTATAATACTTATACATGCAGGCTTCGATGTGAGTTTTCCAGGCTGCGACGAGTCAAGCGTCGACAGACTTGCCACAATGATTCAGGAAATAAAGCCTGAAAAACTCGTCCTTGCACATATGGGTGGCTGGGGACAATGGAACGATGTTTCTTCCATATTAGAGGAAGATTACATGAAAAATGTATATCTTGATACCTCATCATGCATCAAGAAGCTCAATCACAACGCAAGCCTTACAATAGAAAAATTCAAGAAAATGGTCAACATTCACGGTGCAGACCACATATTATTCGGCTCTGACAGCCCATGGGACGACCAGAAAGACGCAGTAGATTTAATAAAAGAGTGTGGATTTTCAGAAAAAGATACCGATGCAATACTGGGTAAAAATGCGGTTACACTCCTTAATCTATAATTCAATCAGAAAGTTTTGCGGTTATAACCTAAAAATTTTTTACAGTTTATTTTTTCGACAACGCACATATTCACCAAACATAAATCAAGCAGGCTGTCCCACATAACAGCCTGCTTACAATTTAACCACCAATAAAATCATCCCCACCACATGCACAACAAGCATAGCAGGAACCGTATACTTAAAATACCACTTTTTTGTCTTATGTCTGAACATCTGCATTGCAATAAAAGCTCCAAGCGAACCGCCGATTAGCGCTGTAATAAGAAGAGTCGCCTCCCTTATTCGCCATCTGTTGTGTATCGCTTTCCACTTATCAATTCCATACAAAGCAAATGTTACTACATTAATAATCAATAAATATATTCCTATAATCTTAAGCATTACTTTTCTTTAAATGCATAATCCCAAGTCTTAGCGTTGCCTGACTTATTCTGCACAATCGTCATCTGCCACTTTGCATTATCTTTATCCGTGCTGTCCTTAACAGTATAATATGGCGACTTTCCGCTATCCGACATATAGATTATGACGCTGTCTCCTTTCGCATCTGGTGTATCCATTGTACCATAGAATACGTAAGATGCATACGAATATTCCGTATCAATGCTCTTGCTGCTAATATACTGCGTATTCTCCTGCGGCTTATGCTCTTTAACATACATTTCGCGCTTCTCAATCACAACTTCCGGATACTTAGTCTTAAGAAATTCTTCCGCTTCCTGTGCCGTTTCCTGCGACACCTTTGCTGTGCGATTCTCCTGAACCTTAGACATTACTGGCTTGATAAGCAGTATTACTGCAATTACCACAACAATGAATACTGCAAATGCAATAGCAAGAGTCACCCTTTTCTTAACAACATTTTTATCATCCATAAATCTCGCCCTCCTTTTTCAATGTCTCTTATTAAAAATGTGCTTCTTTATTTACCACAATTATATAACACGAAACTTACATCCAGCTTACATTCACATATAATATACATTTGTACTTGCCAATCTCATGATAATCTGCTAAACTACACAGGCTGTGTTATGATACAGTAACAAATCGTGTGTTCGAGACCTTCCACACGCAAAACAAAACTAAAGGAGATAATTGAATATGAAGAAAAAAGGAATGAGTGTGAAATTCATCACACAGGCCGCTGTAATTGCAGCAATCTATGTCGTACTTGTAGTAATCTTTAACTACATCAGTTTCGGACCAGTGCAGTTCAGAATTGCGGAGGCACTCACAATACTGCCTTACTTTACACCTGCAGCAATCCCTGGATTATTTGTTGGCTGTATAATTGCTAACATCCTTGGTGGCGCAATTGTATGGGATGTAGTATTTGGAAGCATTGCAACACTTATCGGTGCAATCGGAACATACCTGTTAAGAAAGCATAAGTGGCTTGCACCAGTTCCACCAATTGTTGCTAACACAATCATTGTACCATTCGTACTTAAGTTTGCTTACGGCTCAGAGGGCATGTTTGCAATGTTCTTCGTTACAGTTGGCGCTGGCGAGATAATCGTATGCGGAATCATCGGAATGATACTATTATATGCACTTACACCAGTAAGACATGTAATATTCGGTGATGCGGAATAATTCACACAACAATATATAGAACTTTATACAGTCAAAGGCAGAAGAACTACCTAGGATAATTCGGGTAAATCTTCTGCCTTTTTTTAATATCCTTCAGATATTATCCGCCACTTGCCGCCATCGCTCCGTGCAAGAGTCCATCCATAATGTATGTACTCTGTATTCGCTTCCCATTCAGGATTGTTAATATCTGACTCTTTTATCGGTGTATGAAAATCTGTCTGAAAATAAACAACCTGCGTAAATTTTTCTGTCCATCCCTGTTTCTTACCTTTTGCATTTACTGCCTGCAAAGTACTTTCGGAGAATTCGTCATCTACAAAATAGACTTT